>ENA-ORDI01000483-ORDI01000483.1-marine-metagenome-genome-assembly--contig:-NODE-483-length-27430-cov-4.379958_pt1 | contig 27430 bp, 26 predicted proteins | sample MGYA00248628_ERZ508525 | MGnify/ENA primary metagenome ERZ508525 (study PRJEB26195, sample SAMN05422138) | marine metagenome | isolation source: East of Porto Seguro, South Atlantic Ocean | place... | reverse complement strand
GCGCAGTCCAACATATCGAGCGAAGACAACGATTGGACGCTGAGCGAGGCAGCGCGAACTCGCACGTTCTGGATGTTGCTGTTCGTTGGAACGCCCCTGTCGATGATTGGCACGGGCCTGACGTTTCATCATGTCGACCTGTTCGTTACCAAGGGATTCGAGGTCGGTCTCGCAGCGGGAGTCCTGAGTTTCATGGCTCCGATGGCGCTGCTGGGAACGATGGTCGCTGGATTCCTCAGTGACAGATTGCCGAACCGATACATAATGGCGGGCGGCCATCTGCTGCTGGCGACGACGCTTGTCTGGGCGCTGCCAATGTCGTCGATATGGCAGGCATTTGTTTACGGAGGCATGATGGGGTTCGCGCAGGGCGTTATGATGACGACGACAAACGTCATATGGCCCAACTACTTCGGCAGAACGCACATCGGGAGCATAAGAGGCGTCGTCAGCACAGTGATGGTGGCGTCCTCAGCAATGGGGCCGCTTCCGATCAGCTTTTTGTTCGCGATGACCAACGACTATAACACGCCGATTATGATCTTCATGGGTCTTCCAGTTGCAACCGCCGTGGTAAGCTTGCTCGCGGTCGCTCCCCGCAAAACGGTGCCGCCGGTTCGGGCGGAAATCGGACCCGCAAGCTAACTTTCTCGATTTCGCTATTCGCTGAAACTCTGATACCGTACGCGATACATACCATCTTCACCAATCAATTTGAGGAGGCCCCAAAATGCGCGTAGGCGTCGTATTCCCACAGACCGAGATAGGCGCAGACCCGATCAGCGTTCGAGACTATGCCCAGGCCGCCGAGTCGTTGGGCTTCGACCACCTTCTGGCATACGACCACGTGTTGGGAGCCAACGCCGAGTCACGGCCAGGCTGGGCTGGGGCATATCGGCACACAGACGTATTCCATGAGCCGTTTATCCTGTTCTCTTACCTTGCCGGGATCACCGAGACGATTGAGTTCGTGTCGGGAATCATCATCCTGCCTCAGAGGCAGACAGTTTTGGTGGCGAAGCAGACCGCTGCTCTGGACGTGTTGAGCGGCGGCAGGTTGAGGCTGGGCATAGGCATTGGATGGAACCCGGTGGAGTACGAGGCCCTCGGGGAGAATTTTCACAACAGGGGCCGCAGGTCCGCAGAGCAGATTGACGTTCTCAGGCAACTTTGGACCAACGATCTTGTGACCTACGAGGGACGATGGCACAAGATAACCGACGCCGGGCTCAACCCTCGGCCTGTTCAGCAACCCATTCCGATTTGGTTCGGCGGGACGTCTGACCCGGTGATGAGGCGATTGGCGAAGATCGGCGACGGATGGTTCCCTCAGAGGTTCGGGCCTGACGAGGTGGGACGCCAGGAATTTGAGAAACTGCGGGGTTACATCGAGGAGGCGGGGAGAGACCCGTCAGAGGTGGGCATTGAGCCTCGAATCTCGGTGAGCGCAGGAAACCCCGAAGATTGGGCCAACGAGGCTGCGGCCTGGAAAGAACTGGGAGCGACACACCTGTCGGTCAACACGATGGGCGCGGGTTTCTCGTCCCCACAGGAGCATATTGACTCCATAGAGACATTCAAACAGGCGGTTGGGTCAGTATAAAATCGTTCCGCTGTCATGCTGAACGGAGTGAAGCATCTGGTCGATTCATGCCGCTACTGCTTTGTAAATCGAGATTCTTCGACTGCGGTCTCAAAATGACAATTTGCTGTTAGACAGGCCAAGCTTTCTGAACATTGCGAGTTGGGGAAGATGACTTCATGACAATGATAACCAGTGTTGCGGGCAACGGGGCGCAGGGCTACGATGGCGACAACGGGCCAGCTACTCAGGCGCTGATGGACAACCCATTCCACGTTGACCTTGACCGGACCGAGCGTTACCTCTACATCGCTGACTGCTTCAACTACTGCGTGCGTATGGTTGACCTTCAGACAGGCTCAATCACCACCATCGTGGGCATGGGTGAGGCGGGATACTCCGGCGATAGAGGCCCGGCAGTCGAGGCGCGGATTGAGGAGCCTTACGCTATTCAGGTCGCCGATAATGGGGACGTGTACGTTCTCCAGCGATTCAGCCCTGCAATCCGAAAGGTCGATGCTTCAACGGGCATGATATCCACGGTGGCGGGAGATGGGACAGTCGGATACAGCGGCGACGGAGGGCCGGCGACTCAAGCCCAGATGCGAGAGCCAAACGACTGTGCCCTGGACGGCAAGGGCGGCCTTCTGATTGCCGACATCCAGGATCAGCGAATCAGGCGCCTGGATATCGAGACTGGCATCATTACAACCTTTGCAGGCACAGGCGAGAAAGTCCACACCGGCGATGGTGGCCTGGCCTCCGAGGCTGGAATATTCGGAGCCAGGGCGATATGCGTCGATGGTCAAGGCAATACTTACATCTGCGAGCGCGAGGGCAACTCCATCCGAATGGTCGACTCCAGCGGGATAATTACCCTGATGTCAGGCGGAGATGAAAAAGGCTATTCAGGCGATGGCGGCCCAGCGATTGAAGCCACTTTGAACGGCCCAAAGGCTATCCGATGCGACGCAAAAGGAAATGTCCTGGTTGTTGACACCGAGAATCACGCGATCCGAAAGATCGACGTATCAGTCGGGACCATATCGACTGTCGCCGGAGGACGCCAGGGGCCAGAAGGCGACGGCGGAGACCCGACGATGGCGGGACTTGCACGGCCTCACGGCGTAGTAGCCGACTCTCACGGAGCCTTCTACATTGCCGACAGCGAAAACCATCGGGTGCGGAGAGTTGGCTGACTGCTGAAAGCTGATTGCTGAAGGTTACGACTACATCAACGGCGATACCGTCCCGATGACGCTTCGGTCTATGCTGGCAATATCCGGCTTTCCGCACAGACCCATAGTCGATTCGAACTCATCCCGGAGAATCTGTATTATGTGTCTCAACCCTTCCTCGCCGTTCACTGCCAAACCCCAAAACATTGGGCGCCCAATCAGGACGGCCCGCGCTCCCAGGGCGAGAGCCTTCAGGATGTCGCTGCCCCGTCGGATGCCGCCGTCCAGATAGACCTCGGCCCGACCGTCCACGGCGTCCACAACTTCGGGGAGCGCTTCGATGGTCGCGAAGGTCGAGTCCAGGCTCCGCCCTCCGTGGTTGGACACGATGATGGCCTTCACGCCGTTCTCAACAGCGAGCCTGCCATCCTCGGCGGTCATTACGCCTTTGGCTACTAGAGGCAGGTCGGTTTTCGAGGCCAACCAGCTAAACTCGTCCCATGTCACTTTGGGACTTATCATGCCTGAGAAGGCGGCAGGGGCGTCGTCGCTGGACGGCGCGAATCCGGGCGAGACCTTCAGCCCGTCGTAGTTGGGTGACGCAGGGATGGAGTAGTTGTTGCGGAGGTTCCGTTCGCGCTTGGACCGGACAGACGCATCAAGGGTGATGCACAGCGCAGAGTAACCTGAGTCGTCGGCGCGATGGGCCATAAGCTCGGTGATTCCCCTGTCTCTGTAGAAATACTGTTGAAACCAGATTTTACGAGTCGCCGCGCCGGCAACGTCTTCCATCACAACACTGGAACCAGAACTGAGGATCATCCCGACATCTGCCGCACAGGCCGCTCTGACGGTCGCAAGCTCCGCGTCGGCATGGGCCCGGTTGTGATGTCCCGCCGGACACATCATCAACGGAAAGTCTATCCGCTCTCCCAGCACCGTGGTCGACAGATCGCGCACGTCCATGTCCACCAGCATTCTGGGCCGGAGCATTATGGAGTCGAGCGCCTGACGAGTTCGGCTGATGGTAATCTCATCGGTCGCGCCTCCCTCGACGAAATCCCACTCTGGTTTGGGCATGAGTTCCTTCGCCAGCGCTTCGTACTCATACAGGTTGATCGGTTTGTCGACCACGATTTCGGGCCTCCTTGTGACTTACAGGTGGCAGATCAGTCTCAGATGAGCTTGGCGTATTCATCTATCATCGGTAACACCGTGTCCTTTTCTTCCGAAGGCAGAGACAACACTGCGCGGCTCACGCCTATCGACTCCAAATGCTGTATCTCGTCGGCGTCAGGCTGGGCGCCGAATACGGTGATCGAGATCGTCGACGGGTCTCTTCCCGATTCTTCGGCCTGCTGTTTCAACGACACGATCTTTTCGGCCAGGTTGAGTCCTCCAGAGGGACGCCCTCCAATCGGCATCCAGCCGTCACCGAATTCGACAACCCGATTAAATGTTGTCGGGCCATCGCCGCCCACGATGATCGGCGGATGTGGTTGTTGCACGGGTTTGGGATAACTCCAAATCTTGTCAAAGTCAACGAACTCGCCGTGGAACTCAGGCTCGTCTTTGGTCCAGATTTCCTTCATCGCCAGCATTCGTTCTCGGAGCAACCTCATACGGGTTCGGGGATTGGTGCCGTGATTCTCCATCTCCTCTTTGTTCCAGCCGCCGCCGATGCCAAAGAGGAACCGACCGTCCGAGAGCCGGTCAAGGCTGGCAACCTCTTTCGCCAAGACAATAGGGTCATGCTCGACCACCAGACAGATACCGGTCCCCAGCTTCAAATTGGTGGTGACTGCTGCTGCCGCAGTCAGGGCAACGAAGGGGTCATAGGTATGCCAGTACATCTTCGGGAGATCGGCGCCTCCGGGCCACGGAGATTGTCGACTGGCAGGGATATGGGTGTGCTCTGGAACCCACATGGACTCGAACCCTCTGTCCTCCAGCATCTTCGCTAGATCGTCGGGCCTGATTGAGTAGTCGGTGGAGAACATTACGGCGCCAATATCCATGATTCGCTCCTTAGTATGGTTCAGGTATCAGGTGTCAGGTTGGTCCCACAGCGATTTGTCCTGATGATAACGGTGGCAATCGAGTGAGAAAAGTCGACACTTTGGAAGCCGAAACCAAGCATATCAGCCTGCAACGTCTTCATCAATCATCAATTCGCTAGAGAATAATTTTACGCAGGGTCTAGTCAGTAATCGGTTGTTCCATCGAAGTCACCCTGCTACAATTGCGCCCGATTTTACTTGGATTGCCCTTCACCCAAGAGAGGACGACATCATGGCTGCGAAGTTTGGATTCGGAGACTACCGGTATGAATTGGTGGAGGGATGGCCCAACTTGACCGCGGCGGGCGTTGCCTCAGATATCGCTTTGGACTCTAGTGGACGCGCCTATATTGCATGGCGCGAATGGCCCTACCCAGATGTCACAGGCGGCGCGGTGCTGATCTTCGACGAGAATGGCAAGCTGTTGGAGACATGGGGCGAAGATTTGTACACGACGCCTCACGGCATGTGGATCGGCCCCGATGACGAAATCTTCATGACTGACAGCGCCGACCACACCGTCCGCAAGTACGCCCGGTCCGGCGAGATTCTGATGACAATGGGGCAGAAGGGTGTCACCGGCGCTCCGGGCGCTCCCTTCAACAGGCCGACCCGCGCCGTGCTGTCGCCGTCGGGAGAGATTTTCGTCGGAGATGGCTACGGCCAGAACCGCGTGCATCGCTTTACATCTGCTGGCGAGCACATAATCTCTTGGGGAGCGGACGGCACAGGCCCCGGCCAGTTCGACCTGCCCCATGACGTGACCGTTGACTCCAACAACAACGTCTACGTCATGGACAGAGAGAACAACCGCTGTCAGGTCTTCGACGTCGAGGGCAACTTCAAAACGGAGTGGCTAGGAGTCCCAGGCCCCAACGACGCTCACCTCGACGATGACGACCTGCTCCACGTCGCCACCGGACACGAAGGAATCCACGTCATGACGCTAGACGGTGAAGTAATCGGCAAGTGGAACCAGCACGGCGAAGGCCCCGGCGAGTTCCGAGGCTACCCTCACGGCATCTGGATAGACTCTGGCTCCAACGTCTACGTCGCCGAAGTCGGCGCCCAGAATGCCATCCAAAAATTCGCGCGGGTGTGAACGAGACTTGCTGATTAAGAGCCAGTTGCTCTCTTAGGACAAAGGCTGGACGTATCAGGATCGGTTCAGGAGATCATCGGGATCTACGGTTTCTAGGAGTATCGGAGCCAGGATTTTGAGAATGCCCGACGTGGCGATTCGCACCGTTTGGCCTGACGGGTCCCATTCCGGCGAGACCTCGCACAGGTCGAAGGCTCCCAGCATGTCGAACTTGGTGCGCATGTCCATTGCCTCGAAGAACTCGTTGGTGGTGACGCCGTGGAACTCCGGCGATCCGGTGCCTGTGGACTCGTGGGCGTCGATCACGTCGATGTCGATGCTGACGTACACGGCGTCCACGCCGTCAGACGCCGTCTCCATCGCGTCGTTCATGATGGCGACGATGCCCCGATCTCGGACGTTCTGGGCGATGGTCATCTTCAGGTTGTGGTTGCGCTTCAGATCGAACTGGTCCAGGGTCGCAGGGCTGTTGAGTCCCACCCAGGCCAGGTTTTTGTAGTCGATCATAGGGTTCTCGCTGATGCGGCGCGCCATCGTTCCGTGGTGGTATCGGCCGCCCAGGGAGTTGCTGTCTCCGAAATCGGTGTGGGCGTCGATGTGGATGAATCCCATCTTCGCGTTTTTTACGCTCGGCGAACCCTTTGGCGTAGCCCTCAAAGGACGGGTAGGCGACGTAATGATCGCCGCCCATGACCACTGGAAAACCTCCGCGTTTCACCACCTCGCTCATGCCTTGGATGACCGATTCGGTGGTCTTCATCAGGTCGTTGGGGTAGATGTTGAAGTCGCCCAGGTCTCCGATGTTGGGGTTTTCTTTGAGCTTCGTGCCCACCTAGGTGTCGAGATCGACGCGGAGTGTGTCAGGCGGAAGCTCGTAACCGGCGCTAGAGAACAGCGACGATTCTCGGATGGCTCTAGGGTCGAACCCCGCTCCGACTCTGCCGCCGTAAATTCCGTTGTCGATGGGGACTCCGGCGACGACGGCCATCCCTTCGGTGATGTCGTCGAATCCGATCTCCGGCAGTCAGAAGAACGAGACCGAAGAAGTAGGGCATAACGTCTCTTTCGTAACCTGGAGACCCCATCGTTAAATCTCCTGATGTCTTGTTGGAACATAGCGCGGTTGGCTATGAATAGTTATTGACCTCTGGACGATTAGACAATTTCGAAAGAAATATCCTGGGCGCCCTCCCACAGCACCTTGTGACCGAAGTCGATGAGATGCTCGCGGCCATCGACGATGGTCAGAAAGTGGTTTCCGGCCAGCAGCCCCATCTTACTGCCGAAAGCGGTGGAGCCATAAGGGAATAGAATCTCGGTCTCGCTGATTCCACCGGGATAAAATAATATGTCACCCTTTGAGGGATAGGACGTGTGGTTCTCGTACTGATCAATCATATTGAAATCGCCCAGCGACACCCATGCTGACTCTCCACTCCATCTAGCCTGGATGATCTTCTGCCTAAAAGGCAGCAACTTCAGGAACGCCTCGCAGGTTTTTGGCGCAGCGCCTTCTGTTCGTGCAGTGAAGGTAAATGGGCCAATGGTGATTTGCAAAAGTTCTGACATGATGAAATCCTCTTGTGGAGATTGCCGCTCGGATTGATCGTCCGTTTAATCCGGTGATGCAAGATGATAACAGGTTGTCGATTCGCAGTGGCATGGAATCAAACAGTGAATAATCGGCCTGCTAGAATAACGGCACGCCGAGATTCTGAATACGTGAGGCCCTTCGAAAAATGTTCAACGCATGCGCCACCACAAAGATCGTCTGCAGGCCCAACTGTCCTCCAGGCCGACGCACCAAACCCGAGAATCGTAGACGCTTCCCGACTCTGGATGATGCTTACGACGCCGGATTCCGCGCCTGCCTTGTGTGCCTTCCTGACGTCGGCCCTCCAGGCCCGTGGATGTCCAAAAAGGAACGACTCTCGGCCAGTCGGACCGTGTGATATGATTTGGCCTCCAAACACTGCAAGGGAGGCACTATCATGCCGTTCGGAGGCAACGACTGGCTGGCTTTGACCCAGGAAGAAACTCTGGAGCCGGATATCCCTATCTGCGACCCCCACCACCACTTTTGGGATTTCCGCACCCAACGCATCCCGTATCAGAGATACCTGCTTCACGAACTGGCAGACGACGTTAACAGCGGCCACAACGTGAAGTCAACCGTGTTCATTGAGGCCCGGTCGATGTACCGGACTGACGGCCCTGAGGAGATGCGACCCGTCGGCGAGGTTGAGTTCGTTCAGGGTCTCGCCGCGGCCAGCGCCAGCGGACTGTACGGCCCCACCAAAATCGCGGCGGCGATCGTCGGCCACGCCAACCTGAACCTGGGAGATGCTGTCGAACCGGTGCTAGAGGCATTGCAGGCAGCCAGCCCCAACAGGTTCCGGGGCATCCGGCACTCGGTGACATGGGACCCACACCCGGAGGTTGAAATCACGTCCGCCCACAGGGCAGAAGGTCAACTGCTCAGCGATAATTTCCGGGCAGGCGCGCGAGTTCTGGCCCGGATGGGCATGTCTCTTGAGGCATGGATGTACTTCCCCCAGCTTCCCGAGCTTGCAGACTTCGCCAAGGCTGTCCCCAACTTGCCCATCATCTTGAACCACATTGGAGGGCTTCTGAGGGTCGGCCCCTACGCCAATCGGGACGACGAGGTGTTGGCTACTTGGAGAGAGGGACTCGCGGCGGTCGCCGAGTGTCCCAACGTCAACGTCAAGCTGGGCGGAGTCGGCATGCCCCGCACCGGGATGGACTGGCACGATCGCGACACGCCCATAGGCTCAGAGGAGTTGGCCGAGTCGATGGCCCCCTTCATGAACTACTGCATCGAGCAGTTCGGCCCCGACCGCTCGATGTTTGAGAGCAACTTCCCTGTGGACAAGGTGGGGTACTCCTACCACGTCATGTACAATGCCTTCAAGCGGCTGTCCAGCGGCTACTCGGATTCAGAGCGCGCCAGTATGTTCCACGACACCGCCGCGAGAGTGTACAAGGTGGAGGATTAGCGGTCAGAGATTACGTCTCGAACTGATGGGTGACAGTTTCACATGCTGTGATGGACGGAACGATGGGACAACCCCTCGATTTCGTGAAAGTGTGTGATTTGGCATATGCGGTAATCGACCGTCGAATCATGAACGGAAATTCCCATATCTGCTGGTAACGGCGTTGTAATACACAATATATAGGTAAAAAAGGGTTGCGACTTTCGAAATCGGCGTAATATAATATCGCACAACCTGACCCTTTGTTGCCTTGACACGTCGACGTTTTGTCAGGACAACTTTTCCGTCAGAATGTCGTGACCGCATCTCCGACGGGAAGACGCTGCGATGATGGGCCTCCGCGCCGCCGCTTCGGTTCTAACCTTTCCTACACTGCATCCTTTAGGAGGGATTAATGCAAGCCTACTGCCTCAAGTGCCGTGACCACCGCGACATTAACGACGCCCAACAAGTCACTCTCAAGAATGGCCGACCTGCCACTCGTGGCAAGTGCTCGGTATGCGCCGCCACAGTATTCAGGATCGGAAAAGCCTCTTAGCGCCGGTTCTGCCCCGCCAATTATCTGAATGTGATCTGACCATCCCGAACGCCGCAGTTCCAGCGTTCGGGAGCCTCCCAGAAATGCGAAACTTTTAACCACATAGCTGTCTGACCTGCCCTCGCAGGCTCGCGGTCAACTTTCGAGTCTGACGAGAAGATTGCTACTCCCTGTTCGATGTGCCGCTGACGAGGCCCCAGTGGTATCGGGAGTGAGTTATCTAATGCAGTATCTGCTTCCTACGGTTCACACTCTTATCGAAATAAACGACTTTCTCTGAGGCTTCGCTCGCGTCAATTCTGGGCGTCGCAGACCTTTGCGGTGTATCTGTTGACCCTTCCGCTCTCCACAAGAGGAATGACACATGATGAGCGAACTTATTCAAAGGCAGATTGACCGCTTTCTCGATGATGCAAAACAAGCATCCGCTGTCAAGGACGGAGAGAAATTGGATCGGTGGGGCGGAGTAAAACTGGACCACGGAACGTTGCGGTGTTTAAGTCGATGCCTGGGGGTCGGTGAGAGCTAGGCTTCGTGTTCTGTCTGGTCCTTGTTGGTCTTCCTGCTTTGTCTGAGCCTGTAACTCTCCCCATTCATCTCCAGGATGTGAGCGTGGTGAGTGAGCCGATCCAATAGCGCTCCGGTCAGACTCTCAGAGCCGAACACCTCGGTCCGCTCATCGAAGGGCAGATTGGTGGGCACCATGATGGAGCCGCGCTCGTAACGTTGGCCGAAGACCTCGAAGAGCAGTTCTGCTCCGGTCTTGGATAATGGAACGAAGCCCAGTTCGTCGATGATTAGCAGTTTTAGGTTTGCAAGTCTCTTCTGCATGTTGAGCAGCCGTATTTCGTCCCTAGCTTCGATCAATTCATGGACCAGAGCGGCAGCGGTGGTAAAGCCAACGCTCAGCCCCTTCTGGCATTCTGCGAGTCCCAGGCCGGGGGCTATATGAGTCTTGCCAGCGCCGGAGTTGCCCACGGCGATCACGTTGTCCCTGCGGTCGATGTGTTCTGATCTAGCCAGTTCATTGACCAGAGCCTTGTTGAGAGATGGGAAGGTCAGGAAGTCGAAGCTGTCGAGGCTCTTTACTGTGGGGAACCTGGCCGCCTTGATCCGTCGGTCCATCATGTGGTGATGGCGGTCGATCAGCTCCAGTTCTGACAGACGCAGCAGGAAGTCTGGATGGCCAACACCTTCGGCTGCGCACTGACGAGACACCTTGTCGTGCTCTCTGAGGAAGGTCTGAAGCTTGAGCGCCTTGAGATACTGTTCAGTTTGATCCGAGCTTTGCGCAAGGGAGCCTGGGCCCGGTCTCATTATGTGTTTGGTAAGTAACTGATGGGTATTATGCTTCGACTGTTGGCACTTGGCCTGCGTTAACCTGAGCCATGATCTGCTCGATTTCTACCTGATTCGGGCCGACGAACGGGTCTGCCGACGGCAGTTGGGCCATCGTCTTCAAGAACTGGTCCAACATACCGGTCGCGGGGGCCAGGTGCGCGCTGAGTATGGTCTGAGGGTTCATCTCCTTTACCTCATTCAACACACTGCCCAGTTTTTTCTCGTCCGCCAGATGCACCCAGGGGTGGTTGCCCTTGTTGAACATTCCAAACCCTTCCAAAAGAGCATCGCTGGCAACATCTTGAGCGTTGGGCACAGGTTCCGGAACGAATGCCCCGAAGCAGTCGGAACTGAAAAACGCGTCGCTTTTAGGGTCGTACAGTCCCATTGTGGCTGGCGAGTCGAACAATGGCGGCCTCACAGCGTGCAAAATCCGATCTCCCACGTCCAGAGTCTCTCCGGGGTTCACCAGATGCACCATGTCTAAGTTGATGTGCCAGGAGGTCTCCATGCGGGCGACGCCGATGATATTGGTGATGATTTTTGCCTTCGGCGCGCGCGCCAGCACTGCTTCCAGGTTGCCGATGTGGTCGGCATCATCGTGCGTAATCCATATCCATTGGATTTCACTGGGATCGATTATCGACTCCAATGCGCTCATGTACTCGTCGGCCTCAATGCCCATTCCTGTGTCAACAAGCACCGGCTGTTGAGATTTGAGGACGAAGGCGTTGATTCCAACATATCCGTGGCCGGGTATTGGCAATGGCAAGTGGGAGGGCAGAACAGTGATGTCTGAGTTAACCTGAATGGGCTTGTCCATGCGGGGGTCTCCTGGGGGTTTTGAATGAGATATTTCGAGACCCTGGTATTGTACATCAGCCCGGACATGGTTCCCATTTCAAAACCGTGAGAGATTAATATGCACAGAATCCGATCTCTAACGTGGACTGGGTTCTCTTGAAACCCAGACAGTCACCGCACCTACGAGATACGCGCATATTATGGCGATGAAGGCTGGTTGGTAGGTCAGGGATACGTCGGACCAGTACCCGATCAGAACAGGACCGAGACCGGTTCCGACGATCGTTATGGGGTAGCCCACGCCTCGGATTGCGCCGATGTGCGATCTGCCGAAGTATTTGGCCCACAGGAACTCGCTCAGGGGAATCGTGCCGCCAAAACCGAATCCGTAGAGCAGGAAACCTGCTAACCAGACTGACGCCTGTCCCGTCGTCGCGGCGATCAGCATCAGCACGACGCCTGTGGCTGAAAGCGAATAAGCTGCCATCACCAGCAATCGAGGTTCGACTCGCTGAAGGCCATATCCCCAGACAACTTTGGAAGCCAGGTTTCCGAACCCGTTAACCGCCAGGGCTGTCGCGGCCATGCTTCTGGAGAATCCGACATCTGTGGCAAAGGGTATGGCGTGCACTAGCACCGATGTTAGGGCCGTCTGGTTCAAACCGAATCCGACGATCAGAAGCCAGAACCCCCTGGTGCGGACTGCTTCGGCTCTGGTGAAGGAACGCGCCTCTGCTGCCACAGACACAGCGCCCACGTTAGATGAAGACACTTCAGCGTCGCCATCTGGCGACAGCCCATAGTCCTCAGGGGTTCTACGCATAACAAAAGCGATGGGGATTACCGCGATGAGAACGAAACCCGCTAGGACGCTATACCCAGTTCGCCAACCGTAACTGTCTACGATAGTGGTCATCACAAATGGGGCGATCAAACCTGCCATCGAGATTCCGATAGAGCCTATCGCCAACGCCCATCCGCGCCTTCGGATGAACCATTTGCTCAGCGTGGCATTGACCACAAGCGGGCTAAACAAGTTCCAGCCGACCAACCCGGCGGCAACGTAAATGGACAGAAACACGACGAGACTGGACTGGCGCCCCAGCAGAAGCAAGCATGCCGCGCTCACGACTGCTCCGACCAGCATCAGCGGGCGGGGACCTTTTGAGTCAACGATGTTGCCTGCGATAATGCCGGTCATCGCGCCCGCGCCCACGGCGAGTGATGATCCCAAAGTGAACTGCCAGACCTTCCAGCCTAGGTCATCAATGACCGGCCTCATGAATACGCCAACAATGGCCTGGCTCACGCTCATGAAGGCGAACTGGCACAGTATCGCGCCGCCGACTATCCACCAGCCGTAGTAAAGTCGGGTCATCGAGGGTTTCATAGTCTGGAGACCGAATCTATCAGGCCGGACAATGGCTACTCGCCGCGCTCGCGCTTCCAGTTCTCGAAGTCTTCTTCGATTTGGGGCGACCATTGCGTGTCGATCTCGCCGGAGCTGTACTTGCCCTCCCGCAGGCGCTGGTGGCCGAACACGTCCCGAAGGCGGACGTTCTCCGAGGACACCACAACCTCCTCGGCCAGATGCGGAGGAATGAAGATTATGCCGCCTCGCGCTCCCAGCACGATGTCTCCGGGCATAGCGGTGGCCTGGCCCATACGGGCAGGGCCGTTGAGGCTTATGAGAGTCATGTCGCGGATGGCGGTGGGGTCGTACCCCCTGCAATAGACGTTGAAGTCGTCAAGCTCATAGATTCGGGCTGTGTCGCGAACTCCGCCGTTGACCACGAGGCCCCGGCCCCCTGCGCCCTGGATGGCGTTCGACAGATTGTCGCCCACGAACGTCCCGTCTCTCAGCTTGCCAAACAGGTCTGCCACGATCACATCGCCCTCGCCGACAGTGTGGATGACCCAGTTGTTCTGCGAGCCGTGGCGGTCTTCGGCCTCGCCTGTGGCGTTCACCACGTCGTTGAGGTCAGGTCTAACAGGCGTGAACACTGCGGTGATGACCCGGCCAACCATCGCGCGGTCCGGGTGCATGTTCACCCAGTCGCCCTCGAACTGCCAGTGGTAGCCGTTCCTCCGCAGTACGCCCCACGCCTCTTCCAGCGTCACCAGCTCCATACGCTTGAGAATGTCGTCCAGGACACGGGGCCGGCCGTCCTCGGTTCGGTCATACGGGTTCTGGGGCGTCAGGGCTATCACATCTTCTGGAGAGCCGAGTCTCATGGCTGATTTCTCCTGGGTTTTCTGGATATCGGGACTGTCGAGCAAGTCCTGTATTATGCTCGGCACAGGGTATCACGGCGTCGCAACACAGGCGAACCCTACAACACTTGTGTAGTGATACACTCCGACCCGACTACACATCGAAAGGTCAAGTGATGGAGACAAGACAGCTAGGAACAGACGGCCCGCAGGTCTCGTGCATATGCTTTGGAGCATGGCCCATCGGCGGAGGCATGGGCGCGGTGGCGGACCAGCAGGCCATTGAGGCAGTTGAGGCTGCCATAGATGTTGGGATGACGTTCATCGACACCGCCGAGAGCTATGTTGCCAGTGAACGCCTTATCGGAAAGGCCATTTCAGGAAAGCGAGACCAAGTGTTCCTGGCGACAAAAGTTTCTGGAAAGGATCACTCACGCGAGCATATCGAACAGGCCCTCGAGGCCAGCTTCCAGGCGTTGGGAACCGACTACATGGACCTCTACCAACTCCACAGCCCCCAGCCTCAGTGGCCCATAGATGAAACGATGGGCGTGCTTTCGCGACTGCGAGACCAGGGGAAGATACGCTACATTGGCATATCCAACTACTCGGCGGAACAGACGGCAGAGGTCATTAAGTATGGCCCCATCCACAGTTCCCAGCCTCGATACAACATGCTGAATCGCGAGGCCGAGGAGTCGATATTGCCAGTATGCTTGGAGAATGGCATTGGCGTGATTCCCCATTCGGTGCTGGCAAAAGGGCATCTGTCGGGTCGTTACCAGCCGGGTCACACCTTCGACGCCGACGACGAACGCAGTGAGTTTGCCAGCTTCACCCGAGATGGCATGAAGCGCGTCATCGAGGTCACATCGAAACTGGCATTGTGGTCTCAAGACCACGGCAGAGATATGATTCAGCTAGCCATCGCGTGGGCCCTTGCCCAATCGTCGATCACGTCGCCCATCGTCGGCGCAAAGTCAGTGGAGCAGGTAATCCACAACGCGAAGGCTGTCGATTGGAAACTCTCGGATTCGGACCTTGCGGAGATCGACGACATCCTGGGCGGTATCGTGGTGGATCGGTGAGACGCCAGCAGCCCGGTTCAATAATCTCGGAGGATTCCCCCTATGAATAATCAACCCGTCGGAGGGTTTTTCCCAGAACATTGGATTGATGGCACAAATCCCGCTGAGCCGCCAATCCAGGTTCATCAGTTCGCTGAAGGGACGTGGATATTGCGAGAGTCGCCGCTGGCGAACTGGGAGACTCCTTTGCTCTATCTACTTAGCAGCGCATAAAGAGCCGTTTTGATAGACACTGGCGTCAGCGGCACGAACCCACAGAAGGGGCGGATTTCTTTGAAATCGAAAACTGGTCCATTGAGGGTTCGCTGCTTGAATTAGGCACCCGGAGCATCGACATAGTACCCATTCCTGGTCATGAACCGGCCAGCATCGCCATCTATGACGCCCAGACCGGATTGCTGATTACCGGTGACACGCTATACCCTGGAAGGTTGTACGCAGGAGACTTTGTGGCGTTTCGGTCAAGCATCCGACGTCTGGTTGAATTCACTTCCAGCAGACAGGTCACTTGGGTCCTGGGAACCCATATAGAGATGACGAACCAGCCGGGCGGTGACTTCGAGATTCGTTCACCTTCTCATCCCAACGAGCGCAAGCTAGAGGTGACCCGTGAGCATCTGTTGGAGCTTAATGAAGCGGTGACCGGTATGGGTGATGAAACGAAACACGAGGTTCACGACGACTTCATAATCGCGCCGGTTTGATCGGCCCCACACAGCAAACTCATGCGCCCCTCATCGTTGCCAATGCACGCCGCGCATTGTTCACTGTCCGGCATGATTGATAACTATCTGGTTGAAGGTTAATATAGCCTCTGAATTCAAGAATCGTGAGACAAAATTCGAGTTACCAGGCATCAATACATGAACATTCTCATAACATCAGCGTCCAAAAGACTGGCCCGGCATTTGGCGGCCGAGTTGAACGCCGAACACGACGTCCGACTCACCGACCGCGAAGACGCGCCCGGAGCGCAGAGCTTCACACTCTGCGACTTGAACCACGATGAGGCCACAAACGAACTTGTTCGAGGCATCGACGTGGTAGTTCACTTCGGCGAATTGGACTCATCTCTCAGTGTGTCCGGCCAGTTGGACGACGCCATGAGATGCACGTACAACCTGTTGTGGGCCGCGTCAGAGGAGAAGATTCCCCGACTTATATATCTGAACTCTCTGAGCGTTATGGGGAGGCATGATGAATCATACGCCGTTACCGAACGCTGGAAACCAGCGCCAACAACCGAGACCTCCGATCTGGGGTACCACCTGGGCGAGTTCGTATGTCGAGAGTTCGCACGCGAGAACAAGATCGACGTGATTTCGCTGCGGTTAGGAGAACTGGTCTGGGACCACGGAGAGGCTTCGTCGTCGGCTCTGTATCCCGAAGACGCAGTTCAGGCGGTTCAGAAAGCCCTGATCGCCGAGGTCTCCGATGGTTACGCAGGCTCGTCCTCCAACTGGAATGTGTTCCACATCCAATCTGCCGTGCCGAATGCTAGGTTCCTGACCGCCGCTGCAGAGCAGGGTCTGGGCTACCAGCCTTCCCCGCGATGATTATGTACCGTCACCGTCGCGCATCTCGATTGGAGGCCGACGGTTGTCGACACCACAAGGCAATAAATATATGAATGTGCTGATTCTAGGAGCCAACGGCCAACTAGGGCCTCACGTAATCAAAGCCCTCGAAAATGACGGTCACACACTGCGGCTGACCGACATCAACGATCCGCCTGATACTCCCCACGAGTATTTCAAGTTGGACGCTGGCGACTTGGATGGCGTAATCGCCGCCGCTGAGGGAATGGACACGATCATCAATCTGTCGGTGTTGAGGCCCCACCGACAGATTGCCTTCGATGTTAACGCCCGCGGGACATACAACGCGATGGCCGCCGCCGTCCATCACGGCATCAAACGAGTGATAAACACCGGCCCCCACTTCACCATTGCAGGGCCTACTTACGAGAACAATGACCATCTCATCGGCCCGGACGTTCCCACCCAGTCCGGCACGCTTTTGTACGCCATCACCAAATCGCTGGGACAGGAAGTGTGTCGAATCTTCACCGAGAACCACGATATTCATGTCCTAACCCTGCTGTTTTACAACTTCTGGTTTCCTGACGACCACTCAGCCGACGGCCATGACGTCACGCCCTTCTCTGTGACGTGGCAAGACTCGGCGGAGGCGTTCCGTCCGGCGTTGAGTATCGACCTGGAAGAGTTGCCCTCCAAGTGCGAAACCTTCTTTATCTTCGCCGACATGCCCCATCAGAAATTCACTAATGAGAAGGCCAAGCGAATTCTCGGATGGCAGCCCACAAACACTCTGGCCCACCGCTGGACGAAGATGTGACCTTGTCGAATTAACCCAATTAAGGTATAACCAGAACACGATCCAACCTGATTCCTGATACCTAGTAACCTCGTAAGGAGACCACATGACAAGCTCTCAGAGCGCATCGGCAATGGAGCAAGGCAACCTGACTGAACAGACCATAGGCCGACCTGTGGTTTACGGCACCCAGGGCGTGATCTCCAGCGGCCACTATCTGACCTCAATGGCTGGCATGCGGATGCTGTTGACCGGAGGCAACGCCTTCGACGCTCTGGTCGCAGCAGGATTCGCAGCTGCCGTCACCGAGCCGATTGCCGCCTACTCGCTCGCCGCCGAAGGCGTGTTCATGCTCTATGACTCCGAGAGCGGAGACCTGCTATCGCTCAGCGGTCAGGGGACCGCGCCTCGCAAGGCGACGGTCGAGTATTTCAAGTCACTGGGTCAGGACGAAATACCCACAGGCCCCGGCCCTCTGGCGCACCTGTCCTTTACCCTGCCCGGCGTTGTCGACGCCTATCTGTCTTTGCTGGAGCGGTACGGTACCAAGAGCGTCGGAGAGATTCTCGCGCCGTCCATCCAATACGCCGAGCGCGGCATTCCTAACTACGACTACATGCTGGACAGACTCAAGTCACCAATGACCATTCCCCAGTTCGACGAGTATCCCCCAGGTGGCACAGACGTGTTCTACCACAACCGCGAACTGCCCCAGGCAGGAAGCCTTCTGGTGCAGAAAGCCCTGGGATGCACCCTGAGGAAGCTGGTTGAGGCCGAGAGCGCTGCCGCTGGGCATCGCCTGAACGGCGTTCGGGCCGCTCGTGACAGCTTCTACACTGGCGAGGTGGCTCAGATGATCTCCGACGCCAGCCAGAGCGTCGGCGGAATCATGGACATGGAAGACCTGGCAAACTACCATGTCGAGTACGAGACCCCGGCCAAGACATCGTTCATGGGACACGAAATTCACACTCAGTCCTTCTGGACCCAGGCTCCGGTGCTATTGCAGGCGCTGAACATCCTGGAGAACTTTGACCTGAAGGGGATGGGGCACAACTCCACCGCCTACATCCACACGATCACCGAAGCGCTGAAGCTGGCCCTGGCCGACCGACAGGCGTACTATGGCGACCCCAACTTCGCCACGATTCCGATGGACGGCCTGCTGTCCAAGGAGTACGGCAAAGAACGTGCGAGCCTGATTGACTCCGGCAAGGCCAGTCCAGGGCTTCCGTCCGCTGGCAACCCGTGGCGATACTCCACGCTGTCGGGGGTTCCTCAGGTGGCGCATACAGCCGAGGCCGCAGGCTCTGATGGCGGAGGAGGCGACGACGGAGGGACCACGCACGTGTCCGTCATAGACCGCGACGGCAATATGGTCTGTGCCACTCCCAGCGGAGGCTCGTTCGGCAAGTCGGTGTTCTTCGAAGACCTGGGCTGCGCCCTCAGCACACGCATCGAGATGTTCAACTTCGAGGACGGACATCCCAACCGACTGGAGCCTGGGAAGCGTCCTCGCACGACATTGGTCAACTACATCGTCACCAAGGACGGCGTGCCGGTCACAACCATCGGCTGTCCCGGAGGAGACCATCAGGCGCAGGGCAACATGGAGCTAATCCTGAACACGCTGGTGTTCGGCATGAACCCTCAGGAGGCTGTCGAGGCTCCTCGTTTCGCCAGCCAGAGCGTGACCAACAGCTTCTACCCGCACACTTACTACCCCGGGCAGCTGGCCGTCGAACCGACCATGCCATCCCAGACCGTGGACGAGCTAAGGGCTCTGGGCCATGACATCACGTTCGTAGCCAGCGCAGGCATGGGCGCCACCGTCTCCACCCGCGACCCGGAGACGGGAGTCCTGGCCTCGTCCGGCGATCCCCGCAGGGCCTGCTACGCTCTGGCTTGGTAGTGTAATCACACAGATTTTCGCGTAATCGAATGAGTGCGGGTTTAAGACTCGCCCTCATTACTTTATTCGGTATTGATTCCCATCCCTATTGGTGTGACTTGGCCGTCATGATAAAACTCCGGACTCCGAAGGTTAAAATTACAACCGCCAATCCTCCCAACAGCGCCCAGACAGCGGAAGTGGTCATGCAGAAAGGCACGAATTTAGCTCCCACGGCGTTTTGAATGTCAGCGAATTGTGATCGCAGGGGGTCAAGCTCTTTTTCTCGTTCGATAGTGTACGGCGTAAGTTCTTCGATCTTCTCCGGCAGGCGTGTCTGCATATCGCCAATCCCGATGCCGGACGAGGCAACTTCATCGGCAGAAGGTATTCCTGGAAGATGACCTTCCTGACGAATGACCTGTTCCAGATCAGATAGGCCCATCAGATCGTAGTCATCATCGAACCCATAGCCGGAGAAGTTTGTAGTTGTGACCACCACTTCTCGGGATTTTACAGTCCCGTTGACGTTAAGTTGGTAGTTTGTGAAGGCATCGCCAATGGTCACATTTCCGTCCAATTGAGTTTTGCCGCTTACGTGAAGCGCTTTCCCTGTGCCATTTGTTGAGACGTAAAGTGCGCTGTTGGGATTGGAGGTGTTTTGAATCACGATTTCACCTGCCCTTCCGGTGCCTGAGGTCGAGGCAAGTAGAGCATGTCCTGATCCCTTCGTATCGTCGATTGTGAAAGTTACAGCACCCCCGTTGTCGCTCTTGATAGTGCTACGCAACCCACCGCCGAATTTGCTTTGAATTTCAAGACTGGCGCAAAATGAATCTGTGCCGATGCCAATGCGCCCATTCGTGATGACATTCCGAGATTGGAAATCGCAGTTGTTCCCTGAAATCACGCAGACTTGTTTCCCGCCTGTTCCTGAAGCCGCAGTAGCTTACACAGTTCCATCAGGGAACTTGAACCCGCCGGTGGTGGATTCGACCGTGCCTGCAACTGTGAGTTTTTGACCGGGATTATCATCGCCAATTCCCACATTCCCATCGCCTGTTATCCTGAATCGCTCACCGCCGTTCGTCAGGTTGGGAGCTTGCACCAGATAAACCAGGTCGTAAGACCCTTTCGCGAATCCGAGGACACCACGTTGATCGACTTCGTCTTCGACCCAATGGATATACGAATCGCTTTCCTTGTTAGCGACCAATTGAAGCGCCGCATCGTCAGTGTTTCGAACAGATATGCGTCCGTGCACTTGCAGCTTGTTAGTCGGATTATCGGCTCCAATTCTCACGTTGCCGTTTTAGCGCACGACCAGTTTTGGGTTCTGTGAGTTGTTTTCGACATGCAAAACGGGCGCGGGCCCGTTGCCGTCGGTGGCCTGAACCAGGACTCCCTGACCATTCGCGCTGATGTTCTTGAATATCGCTCCGTAGTGGCTGGCGTTTTCGCCACGGACTTCCAATGGAGCGTTCGGAGAACTACTCGTGTTGATGCCGACAAAGCCATTAGAGTTCTGGATGAACAGATCGGTCACTCCGCGGTCGCCGTTGAAAAATTTCACCGCTGTCTCGGTGTCGTAGGCCAAAATCATCTGATTGTCCCCTGAGTGAAGGTCCAGTCCTGCCTGTTGACTATCGGATGCATAAATCCTGACTCGGTTAGCACCCGACTTGCTCACGTAGAACAGACAGCTTGGATGGGCGTCGCAGGGTTGGTCATCACCGATTTCGACCTTCCCAGTTGGACTGATTCGCATTGCCCCGGTGTTGTTGGCCCTGGACACCAGCGGCTGGGCATCTGTTGTTCCCACGAAATCTGAGCCTGAGGTTGTGCCTGCATTGCATTCCAGCATCCAGAATGGGCCGTCGTAGGCAAAGGCCGCGTAGGGAACAGCGCTGACCTGAACTCTGGAGATCAGCGTGTCAAAGGCGCCGGTCTGGTCGCCCTTGCGTGTGCGGGTTTCCAGCAAGAGTCTGGTTCTGACGAAAATTCCCGGGCCAAAGTCCAGTTGTGTCGATACCAGACCGTTCACCACGGGCAGGTTATTCTTGATGATGGTGTTCCCGACCTGAACGCCACTGGTGGCGTAGAACAGCGCAAACTCGAAGTCGTAGGCTCCGTTGGCAGTCCGTCCTTCATCTTTCACAAGTCCCTGGTAAGTGAATCCATTGTCGGGAATCGGCGGAGCTTCTGGCAACTCCGACGGATCACGGGCTAGCGCCACTCTTGCCAATATCGCGACAGCGATTATCGAGACAACACTGGTAATTATTATTTGGCTGGTTCTCATGTAGTTTCCCTCGTTCATTTGGCGCTGAATTGTGGTTCGTTGAATCGGAGGGCAGGGTCGCTCATTATGTATACTCAACTACCGGCAACCTATATTCCGAGGGGATAATGGAGAGCGCTTTTTGAAGCCAGTTTGACGACAGTATGGCCTCTCTGCTTTGTGAGTGATGAGTTCATATCAAGCGAGTTGGCGGGCGAGTCGACCCAATTGGAATCTCCAAGACAATCCGGTTCTCGATTTCCTGTGGCCCTGGAGTATAATTGCCCAGGCGTATGTCCGAACCGTTTTCGCTTATCCGTCCAAACTCGCAGGAGACAACACACATGAAAGTCGTGCTGGCTAGCCTTATGAACGACGAATTCCTGAAAGACTTGACCGAGACTTTCCCTGATGTGGACTTTGCGGTCGCCAACTCCGCAGAGGATCAGGCTAGGGAGATTCAGGACGCCGACGTGTTCTTCGGCATGCCCAGCCGAGATGTGTTCGTCGCCGGAGAGAGGCTCAGATGGCTTCAGATTCCGGGAACGGGCGTGGATAAGGCAGTAGAAATCCCTGAGTTGGTGAACAGTGATGTGGTGCTGACCAACGCTCGCGGCCCTCACACCAATCCGATGGCCGATCACGTGATGTCTGTCGTGCTGGACTTCTCCCATCGCACTCACGAGATGATGGGCGACCAACGAGACCGATACTGGTCCACGGAGAAGTACGACCAGCGAATCGCCGAGGTGGGAGGCTCCAAAATGGGCATTCTGGCCCTTGGGGGCATCGGTCAGGCGGTGGCTCGGCGCGCCCACGCTTTTGGGATGGAGGTTTATGCCGTCGACAAAAACCCGTTCCCCGCGCCTCCTGAGGTTCGGGAGGTCTGGGGCCTGGACCGGCTGGATGATATGTTCGAGATGTCAGACTGGATCGTGATTGCAGCGCCGTTGACCACCGAGTCCCACGGGATGATTACCGCGCGCCACCTCGGACTGATGAAGCCTTCGTCGCATCTCATCATCATCTCCCGGGGCGGCATCGTGGATGAGGACGCTTTGCTGGACACTCTGAAAAAAAATCGCATTGCAGGAGCAGGCGTTGACGCCTTCGAGAACGAGCCTCTGTCCTCGGACAGTCCCTTCTGGGAGTTGGACAACATCATCATTTCACCTCACGCCTCGGCTCTGACTTTCGAGATGTGGGAGGGACGCCGCCAGATATTCAAAGAGAACCTGCGCCGGTTCCTCGCAAACGAACCGTTTCTGTATGTGTGCGACAAGGTGGCGGGGTTCTGACCGGAAAAACATTGCAAATCTGCGATGCTGAACCGAGGTGAAGCACCCGATCGATTCTGGGAGAACCGCTGTTTTGCAAGCGACCAGATTCTTCGGTTGCGACCTCAGAATGACAATTCCAAGACAACTAAACTAGCGGCTCTCGAACAAGAAACCCTTCGCGGATGCGGCGCATGGCTTTGACGTCCCAATCGTCGGTCAAATCGTCGATGTCCAACTCTTTGCAGATGAAGGCGAAGAGGTCTATTCGACGGAATCGGACGAACCCGGGTGTCCGCTTGACCCGCTCGTCGCTAATGTCCATGTGCTGGGTATAGCCCTCCAGATATGGGCCGTAGAACCAGTCCTGTTTGGTCGCATCCATACTGGGCAGGTGGAAGGATAGGACGGCGTAGAACATCGGCGCGGACAGGTCGTAGGCGAACCAGTGGTAGTGGGCGTCATCAAAATCGAAGACGGTAACGCCGCCGCTGTCATCCCCAAAGTAGTTGCTGTGGTTAATGTCCGTGTCGACCAATCCGAAAGTGTCGCGGCTGGTTTCCAGGCTGGATGCCCACTCAACGACCTCGTCGAACTCCCGTCGGGCGATGGTTTCGCGTTTAGGGACGGACTGTCCGATGTATCGCATGTCATTCAGCCAGGACTTGCGTTTTTGGGTACCCTCGGACGGCTGATAAATCCTCGTGGCAGAGTGCATCTTGCCGACCAACTCACCCAGTCGCCGGTGAAAATAAGGGTTCCAGTCCATCGAGAACTGCATCGGTCTGCCCGGCGCCTTGGTGAACACCGACACGTGGAGCGGGCCGTCCTCGATATCGAAAGTCTCTGCCAGGTTGCCATCTTTTGATGGCAGAGGCCCAGACACGCTGACGCCCTACTCAGAGAGGAAGCGGACCCAGTCCAGCTACGCTTCTAGCTCGGCGATCGTGCGGTGAGAATCCTCGGTGACTCGAATTATTCTTTCCCGACCCTCCGAGCCTGCCTCGTAGGTGTAATTCTCCAGCCTTTTCAGCAATCGCGCTGGGCCGTCGATGTTCCATGACGAGACAGCGCGGTCCGCTGCGTGTCCAGTGGAAGCTGTGTCGGTTTCGTAAAACTCCTGGGACATGCGGTAGCGTTAGCGGCCCTGAAACTTCGGCTCTCGGCGTTCGACGAAAGCCCGAAGTCCCTCTTTACGGTCCTCTGACGAGCCGGAGGCTGTGCTGGCCTGGCCTTCCATCCACAGCTGTTCTTCAAAGGTGCGCTCGTGAGCCGTGTAAACCATCTTCTTGGTGAGGGCGTGGGCTATTGAGGGACCGCTCGCCAGTTTCTGGGCAAGCTCCATCGCAACTTCTGAAAGCTCGTCGTCAGGCACGACCCGGCTGACCATCCCGATGCGCTCTGCCTCCGAGGAGTCGATGATGTCTCCTGTGTACATAAGCTCCAACGCTTTGGACATCCCAACGATAGTGGGCAGAGTCTGCGTGCATCCGTAGTCGGGCGAGAGAGCGCGCTTTGCGAAGATGGCCGAGAACCGCGCGCTTTGGGCCGCGATGCGAATATCACATGCCAGAGCCAATCCGAAACCAGCCCCCACCGCTGCGCCATTCACCGCCGCCACCGTCGGCCTCGGGAACTCCCGCAACAGCATGGCGTGATAGCCCAGAGGCATACGTATCGTCCTCAACAGGTCGTTGCTGCTGGGATGGCCTTTCCCTTCGCCCGCCGCAAGATCAGCGCCGGAGCAGAATCCGCGCCCCGCTCCTGTTAGCAGCAGCGCACGAACTCCGTCCTTTTGGGCTCCGCCAATCGCGTCGGCCAGTTCCTCGGTCAAGGCGAGATTCAGGGCGTTGAGAGTGTCCGGCCTGTTTAGCGTGATGACTGCAACGTCGCCGACCCGTTCAGAGATGATAGTCGTGTATCCCATTATGTCCTCCTGTGATGGGCGGATGGCTCCGGTCAGGTTATCAGGTTTTTGGGGGTCAGGTCATTGGGTTTCGTGATTTCACGAGGCTGTTGACGTTTGACAGTTTGAAAGGGTGGATGTAAAGTCTGTGCCAATCAGATTCGAGCCAGTTTATGCTAGCGTCGAATCTGATTGGAAAATCTATGCCAAGAGGAGCACCAATTGTCCGATTCCGTTGAGCAGGCAAGAGCATCGTTCGAGCGATGGAATACTGCATTCAACGCCCGAGATAGGGACGCTATGGTCGCCGAGATGCACTTCCCCCATAGAAGGCTGTCCGGACAGAACCAGTTTCAGGTTTGGGAGACTGCTGACGATTTTTGGGCTTCCAGCGGCGACAATTTGACTGTCGGTCTCAAAGCTGAGGGATGGGACCACACAGCGACGACCTCCATCGAGGCTGCCCAATCAGGCGAGGACAAAGTGCATCTCGCTATACATCAGTCCAGGCGACATGCTGATGGAACAGAATACAATGGATTCCTGACCCTTTGGATATTTACCAAAATCGACGGACGCTGGGGCGTTCAGTTCCGCTCTTCCTTTCTCTCAGGAGCCGCGCAGACTAGAGGACACGCGCTAGGGTAGTATTTCGGGATGGACGAGATATTCTGGGTGGATTATTCACAGCGCCGATTTGTCCCTTAAGAAACACGGATTAGAGTTCTCTCCCACTAGGATTCACGGATGCTTGATGACCAACAAAATGAACGACGACGAGTCCAAGGTCGCGATCCCAGGGCTTTTTATCAAGGCATGAACGAGGGTCGGCTTGCCCAGGGCTCCATGGACGATTGGATGATGGCATTCAGGTTCTTTTTTCGCCTGGTGACGCTTCCTATCTGGCTGCCGTACAAAGTTGGAAGATCATCAGGCTTAGGCGTGAGATGGCCGAGTTTGCGGCGGCGCGAGGAAGGAATCTTATCATTGGCGACCGCGCGGTGAGGGAGGTCACCCTTGCGTGGGTTGAGGACCATCCTCATGAATTTGTCCTCGGAGAGTATGACCCTGCCGTTACAAAATTACAGAGCGCTTTCAAGAAGTTGATGGACCGTCGCAGGTAACGATGTGTCGTGGGCCGGCTCTGAAAATAAGCGCTTTCAGATAGGAAACACCTTCTCAACGTCACTTCGCTTAATATAGAACGATGCTATCGGGGAAAGTTCATGATTCACCATTTCCAGCCGCCATTCATGCCCAAGTCGGACGCGCCTTACAGTCCGATGGTTCTGGACGATAACTATGCTTATCTGTCAGGGCTGGTGGCTGCCGACTTTCCGGAAGGCCAGGCAGTCCTAGGAGATGTTGAGAAGGAAACTCAAGCAGTGATGACTGCGATCGGCAGGATGTTGGCGGAGTTCAACCTCGACATGGGGCAGATCGTACGGGTTGACGTGCATCTTGTGACGCTGGATGACTTCGACGCAATGGACGACGTCTACCGAGAGTTCTTCGAGAAAGACAAGTACCCGGCGAGAACCACCACCCAATCGGCAGGGCTTTTCGGTGGGAGTCTCGTTGAAATCACCTGCATGGCGAGACGACGGCGGTAACCGCGAGTTACCGTCTACCTGACACCTGAATTACCAGGCTGGATTAGTGTCCTGGGCGCTGTTATTGGTGAGGCGTTTCTGACTCTTGCCGTCGGCGCTCATCAAGAAAATGTCGGCATCGCCGTCCAGGTAAGACACGAATGCGATCTGCTTGCCTCCCGGAGACCACACTGGTTGGTTGTCCACTATAGTGTTGAAAGTCAGGCGCGTGGGTCGCGCGCCTGACTTGGTGACGGTGTAGATTTCAGGGTTGCCGTCGCGCTCCGAGACGAACAGCAGGGACTGGCCGTTGGGCGACCATGAGAGGTGGTACTCCTTGGACTCGTTCTCGGTCAGACGCTTGAGATTGCCGCCGTCGGCATCCATCATGTAGATTTCGGGGTTGCCGTCACGAGTGGACAGGAAGGCGAGCTTCCGGGAATCCGGAGACCAGAGCGGGCTGTAGTCCGGGCCCTCGGTGACTTGGAATTCGTTCACGCCGTCTGGATTGCGAACGTAAATGCCCTGTCCAGAACCTCCCACCACCCAGAATGCCACCGAGTTTCCATCGCCAGACCAATCACCCACCTGATGGCCTTCAATCGACGTCAGCAGAGCCGTCTTCGTCTCGCCAACGGACGTCATGTAGATGTATGAGTCTGAGCCGTCTTTCTTCACGTAGGCGATGCGGTCGTTGAAGGGCGACCATTGTTGGCTGCTGTGTTCCGAGCCTCTCTCGGTGAGGGGGATACGTTCGGTGCCATCGATTCGCATCACCTCGACGGATGTGTTGCCCTGAACTCCCGAAAGGAAGGATATTAGCCTGTGGTTCGGGGACAGCACGGGCGCGAATTCGTGGGTCTGGGTGTTGGTGAGATTCGTCAGCTTCTCGCCGTTGGAGTTGACCGAGTAAATCTCCAGGTTGCCGTCTCGGTCCGAGGTGAAGACGATAGAAGATGCGGGCGAGGTGCAACCCAGCCCCGCCAGAACAAGAATTACGACAATTGGTAAAGCAACTTTGGTAAACATAAGGCCACCCCACGCGTGCCAGAACCTACCAGCCATTTAGAATATCAGTCGAGAGCGTACATCAGAAAGGGCAATATAGCTAACCTAATTAAAACTGGGATTGAGAAGACCCCCATAGTATTTCAACGCTTCAGGGGGCCATATTGGAGGTATGCTACCATAGGCTCCGGCATTCCAACCAAGACTGGTTTAG
>ENA-ORDI01000480-ORDI01000480.1-marine-metagenome-genome-assembly--contig:-NODE-480-length-27522-cov-3.446857_pt1 | contig 27522 bp, 28 predicted proteins | sample MGYA00248628_ERZ508525 | MGnify/ENA primary metagenome ERZ508525 (study PRJEB26195, sample SAMN05422138) | marine metagenome | isolation source: East of Porto Seguro, South Atlantic Ocean | place... | reverse complement strand
GGCAGTAAAAGATGGAGATGAATGGGTTATTAATGGCGCAAAAAACTTTATTACCCATGGAAAAAGCGGAGATGTAGCTGTAGTTATTGTGAGAACTGGAGAAAAAGGAGATTCTCATGGAATGACAGCTTTTGTGGTGGAAAAAGGAACTCCAGGTTTTTCTAGTGGAAAAAAAGAAGATAAGTTAGGAATGAGAGCCAGTGAAACTGCTGAACTTGTATTTTCTGATTGTAGAATTCCAGATGCAAATCGTTTAGGAGAAGTAGGAGATGGATTTATTCAGTCCATGAAAATTCTAGATGGCGGTCGTATTTCTATTGGAGCACTTTCCTTAGGAGTTGCAAAAGGAGCTTATGAAGCAGCTTTGAAATATTCAAAAGAAAGAGTTCAGTTTGGAAAGCCAATTTCGGAGTTTCAGGGAATTTCTTTTAAATTGGCAGATATGGCTACCGATATTGAAGCGTCTGAATTATTATTGCACAAAGCAGCCTTCGAAAAAAATGCAGGTAGAAAAATGACCAAGTTAAGCGCAATGTGTAAAATGTTTGCGTCAGAAGCTTGTGTTAGAATAGCTAATGAAGCAGTTCAGATTCATGGTGGATATGGATATGTTAAAGATTTGCCTATTGAAAGATTTTATAGAGATGCTCCATTGATGATTATTGGTGAAGGTACTAATGAAATAATGAAATTGTTAATTGCAAAAAGGATATATGAAAAATATATTTAAATTGAAAAGGATAATTTATGGAAATTGATGGTTATGATAGTTATGGAAGATTTTATGATGATTTTGAAAAAGGAATGATATTTAAGCATTGGCCTGGGAAAACCATCACACAATCTGATAATCACAACTTTTGCCTTTTAACTATGAATAATAGTCCATTGCATTTGGATGTTGAGTATATGAAAAATCATAAGTATGGTAAACCTATAGTAGTAGGACTTTTAGTGTTAAGTATAATTGTTGGCATGACAGTACAAGATTTGTCAGGAAAAGCAATAGCTAATTTAGGTTATGAATCAGTATCTCATGATGGTCCGGTTTTTGAGGGCGATACTTTATATGCTAAATCTGAAGTGATTGAAATGAGGATAAGTAAAACTAATCCTGATGCTGGGATAGTTAAAGTAGAAACTTTCGGTTACAATCAGAATAATGAAAAAATATTGACACTAAGAAGAAATATATACATTCCATTAAGAAAGGAAAAATAATTTTATGTCAGAAAATTATTCAGATTACACTATATCTTTTAACTATGAACAAAGATTAGCAGAGTATGATATAAAAGGATCTATTGCTCATTCAAGAATGCTTGCAAAGCAAAACATTATTTCTGATTCTGATAATGAAAAAATTATTAATGGATTAAATATTGTTTTAGATGAAATTCAATCAGAAAAAATTAAATGGAATAAAGATCTTGAAGATATTCATATGAATATTGAATTCAGATTGACAGAATTAATTGGTGATACTGGAGCTAAATTACATACAGCAAGATCTAGAAATGATCAAATTTCATTGGATATGAGAATGTATGTAAAAGATTTAAATAATCAGGCTATAAATTTATTAATCAAATTAGTAAATACCTTGATTAACCTTGCAGAGGATAATATTAGTTTTATTTTACCAGGATATACTCATTTACAAAGAGCACAACCTATTTTGTTATCTCATCACTTACTTGCATACGCTGAAATGTTCTACAGAGATATTAATAGATTTCATGAATCATTTGAAAGAGTAGATGTTATGCCTTTGGGAAGTGGTGCTTTAGCAGGGCTTCCTTATAATTTGGATAGAGAGTTTGTTTCTAAACAATTAGGTTTTGCAAAAGTATCAAACAATAGTATAGATGCTGTGTCTGACAGGGATTTCATTTTAGATTATAATTATTCATCTTCTGTGACTATGATGCATATATCGCGTTTATGCGAAGAATTAATTATATGGTCAACTGATGAATTTGGATTTATTAAATTATCTAAAGAATTTACTACGTGGAGTAGTATAATGCCTCAAAAAAGGAATCCGGACTTTGCTGAATTAGCAAGAGGCAAAACTGGAAGGGTGTATGGAAATCTTTTTGCTCTATTTACTATATTGAAAGGTTTGCCTTTAGCATATAACAGAGATATGCAAGAAGATAAAGAAGGCTTTTTTGATACAGCTGATACAATAAATTCAACTTTGGATATATTAGTATCAATGATTGGTACCACCCAATTTAATAAACAAAATATGCTTGATGCTGTAAATAATAGTTATATATTAGCTACTGATATCGCAGATTATCTTGTATCTAAATCTGTACCATTTAGAAAAGCTCATGAAATTGTATCTAAAATGACAGATTATTGTTTAGATAATAATAAATATTTTCATCAATTAACTATTGATGAATTTAAGAAATTTTCTTCAGATTTTGAAATTGATATATTTGAAATAAATCCTATTAATTCAATTAACAACAGAAATACTGTAGGTGGGACATCTGAATTACAAGTTAAAAACAGTATTTTAGATATCAAATCCAGGATTAAATCAATTGCTACAAAATATGCTTAAAATAGCTCCTTCAATTCTAGCTGCTAATCCTTTGAATTTACAAAGAGACTGCCTTGAAGCTGAGAAATATGGTGCATATAGAATTTCAGTTGATGTAATGGATGGGCATTTTGTTCCTGATATCACTTTTGGGCATAATATTGTTGCTTATTTACACGGTATACTGAATATTGATATAGAAGTGCATCTTATGGTTGAAAATCCGTCATCGCAATTAGAATTATTTTTAAATGCCGGTGCAGATGTTTTGACTTTTCATATAGAAACTTTAAGTGATGTAAATCGATTAATAGATTATATTAAATCTAATGAAAAGAAAGTTGGAATTGCAATTAATCCAGATACTAATATTGAAAATGTTGAAAAATATTTAGAACATATTGATGAATTAACCGTAATGACTGTAGTTCCTGGTAAAGGAGGACAATCTTTAATTGTTGATTGTTTAGATAAAGTTGAACAACTACGTAAAATCAGAGCAAATAATAATTTAGGATTTGATATACAGGTTGATGGGGGAGTGAAAAAAGAAAATATTAAACTTGTTAATAATGCTGGGGCAGATATAGCTGTTGCAGGAACTTCAATTTTCAATTCTGAAAATAGTATTCAAAATAATATTCAAGCACTTATGGATGCAGTTAGGTAATAAATATTATGTTAATACTTGGTATAGAATCTTCCTGTGATGATACTGGTGTAGCTCTAGTTAATGATGGTAAGAATATAATACATAATACTTTAATCTCACAAACTGAGATACATTCTACATTTGGAGGCATTGTTCCTGAAGTCGCTGCAAGGCAGCACATAATTGCCTTAGGCAGCATTTTAAAAGAATATAAAGATTTAAACTTATTAGAAAATATTGATGGAGTTGCTGTTACTAAAGGCCCTGGTTTGGCCGGATCATTATTAGTTGGAGTGAATTATGCTAAGGCTTTATCCTATGCATTAGATGTACCTGTTCGAGGTATAAATCATTTATCTGGACACATACACGCTGCATGGATAAATCGAATTGAAAGAATACAGTTTCCTGTAATAGCTCTTTTAGTCTCAGGAGGCCATTCTGAGCTGAGTTTGTTAAATTCACATAATGATCGAATACTTTTAGGTCAAACAAGAGATGATGCTGTTGGCGAAGTATTTGATAAAGTTGCAAGAGCCATGGGATTAGGTTATCCAGGAGGTCCGATTATAGATGCTTTGTCTAAAAAATCTAAGAATAATAATAGAAAATTACCAATTACTAATATATCTGATAGTTTAGATTACAGTTTTAGTGGATTAAAAACTGCATCAATAAAATATATTGATACAGAAAAAAATAAATATGGAAAATTGTCAGATGAAATGATATCAGATATTGTTTATGATTTTCAGGATTGTGCTATTGAGCAACTATTAATTAAATTGAAAATGGCAGTTAATTTATATAATCCCAAAAATATAATTATTTGCGGGGGAGTTGCAGCAAATTCTCATTTGCGATTAAGAATAAAGGATATATTTAAGATGGATGTTATAATTCCAGAACCAAAATTGTGTGTTGATAACGGTGCAATGATATCAGCAGCAGCGTTTTTTGAAAATGTATTCAAGAAAGAAACACAGTTAGATTTAGATATATTTCCATCATTGAATTTAGAAGAATTATAGATTGTTTTATTGATTCTTGGAAATTAATTCGTTTAATTTTGTTAAGATATTTTTTCTTATATTAAATGAGAGCTTTACTTTTTTATGTGTTTTATTGTCTGACACCTCAAGTTTAATTGAATTTAAAAAAGCTAATTGGTTAATTAAAACAATTGCACCGCATGTTATAGATAATATGAATAAAATGGTACCGACAATCATGTTTTCTATTAAATTCATCAGAGGATAAGATATTATTAATCCAAGAAAACCAAAACCTATTTTTGTTATATCCAATCCTCTTGTTATTTTTATTTGATTAATATCAGATATATGGATAATGTTATATTCCCATTGCAAATTCGATTGTTTCCTTTCAATTAATCTTTTGTTTGTTATTAATAAAAAATCATCAGGAAGGTTAGTCAATTCTTTAATTTCCGTATTTTTATTTAAATCTATGATTATTTCAGGTTTTTCATTTTTTAATAAATCTATCATTAGCTTTTATTTTAAATTTGATAAATATCTTTCTGTGTCAATTGCAGCCATACATCCACTTCCTGCTGCTGTTACAGCTTGTCTATATTCCCAATCTTGTACATCGCCACATGCAAATACACCAGGGATATTTGTCTTTGTCCCTTCTTTGGTGAGAATATAGCCATTTTCATTTAGATCTAAATAATCTTTGAAAATATCCGTATTAGGAATATGTCCAATTGCAATAAATACTGCATCTGTATCTAATTCAGTCGTTCCAGATGTTTTTTTATTATGCAATATAGCATTTGTCACTTTATTTTCATCTGGATTATTTATTTTTTTTATTTCTGTATTTAAGATGAATTCAATTTTAGGATTTGCTTTAGCTCTGTCTAACATTATTTGTGAAGCTCGGAAGATTTCTCTTCTATGAATTAAATATACTTTTCGGGCAAATTTAGTTAAAAATAAAGCTTCTTCCATTGCTGAATCTCCTCCTCCAACAACTGTTACAATTTGGTCTCTGAAAAAGAACCCATCACATGTTGCGCAAGTTGATACTCCTTTACCTAATAATAATGATTCTTCTTCTAGTCCCAACATTTTTGCAGAGGCACCTGTTGATATTATTACTGATTTAGTTTCGATTTCAGTATCATCGTCTAAAAAAAGTCGTAATCTAGATGAACTAAAGTCTACTTTTGCAATCTCTCCATTTACTATTTTAGCACCAAATCTTACTGATTGTTCTTTAAATTTATCCATTAATTCAGGTCCCATAATTCCATCGGGGAATCCTGGATAATTTTCAACGTCTGTAGTTAAAGTTAACTGACCCCCTGCAGGGAACCCTTCTATAACTAAAGGATTTAAATTTCCTCTTGCGGCATATAAAGCTGCTGTTAATCCCGCAGGACCTGATCCAATTATGGTTAATTGATTTTCCATTTTTTTACTTTTTGGTTTGTTCATTAATGATACAATTTTGTAAAATAATAATTAGATTATATGTTAAATTTTATTTTATAAAAATAAAACTTAATGGTTAATTATCCAAAAACTTACTTTGTATAAAATTTTAAACACTATAAGAAATAAAATATTTGCATTTATATATCCATTAATAAATAATTTTGTTTCTGGAAAAAATAAATTTTTAAGAAATTATATTACCAAGAATACTTCAGGTAATATTTTGGAAATTGGAGCAGGTAATGGAGGCAATCTAAATTATTATAAAAATTATAATAATTTAATTTTATTGGATAATAATATTGATTTATTAAAAAAAAGTAAATCTATTAATAGATGTACAATCCTTTTAGCAAGTTCTGATTTTTTACCATTTAAAAAATCATCATTTGATTCAATTGTGTCATCACTAGTTTTGTGTTCTGTTGACGATGTTGAAAAAACATTTAATGAATTAAATAGAGTATTAAAATCCAAAGGAAAATATTTTTTCTGGGAACATACTATTATTAATAATAAAATTATTTATATTATAAAAAATATATTTATTTTTATTTGGAAATTTTTTACTGGTGGATGTAATTATAATATTGATAATATTTTTAATATTAATTCTATTAAATGGGGTAAATTAAAAATTTACAAAAAACATTCACGATTAGTAAAATTTTTAGGGCTGTATTATATTTATGGAGAGATTTATAAATATTGAATTAAGTAGATATTTGTATAAGTTTTTGTTTATCAATATTTCCGCCACACAATATGAAAATTGCTTTTGAATTAGTTGGTAATTTATATTTACTAAATAATACTGGAGCTAATGCAGCTGCTGCGGATGGTTCTACAAAAAGTTTTGTTCTTTCAAATATCAACCACATAGTTTCAATTATTTCCTTATCTGATACTGTGATTATTTGATCTATATGTTTTTGTACTATTTCAAAATTTTTTTCTCCAATAAATGGGGCAGATAATCCGTCTGCTATAGTATTTATAGATTCTAATGTAATAGCTTTTCCTTTTTCTAAGCTTTGTCTCATCCCATCTGCACCTTCTGGTTCAATACCAATAATTTTTATTTTTGGATTATGAGCTTTTATTGCTATACATATACCTGATATTAATCCACCACCACCAATTGCGGTAAATATATGATCAATGTCGGGTAAATCTTGAGTTATTTCCATTCCCAATGTTCCTTGTCCGGCAATTATATAATCATCATCGAATGGATGAATTAGCGTTGCTTTAGTTTCTTTTTGAATTTCACTTACTACAGAAATCAAATCTTCATCTGTAATTATAACTTTTGCACCATATCCTTTTGTTGCTGCAATTTTTGATTTCGTAGAGTATGCAGGCATTACGATAGTACTAGATATATTATAAATTTTAGAACCATAAGCTACTGCTTGAGCATGATTTCCAGAAGAAAGACTTATTACACCATTTTTTAATTGACCGGGCGTTAAACTACTTAATTTATTTAAAACTCCTCGGATTTTAAATGAACCCGTTTTTTGAAATAATTCTTGTTTGAAAAATATTTTCGAATTAAATTTTTGTGATAAATAGGTTGACGTAGATATAGGAGTTCTGTGTATATTAATAGAAATGTTCGAATATGCTTTTTGTATATCAGTAATATTTATCATAATACAGAATATGAATTAAAGGTAAATAAAATGAATTATAGTAATTATCCCCCATCTTCTAGGCCAACTGCAATGGGTTTTAAAGGAATGGCTGCTTCTGCTCATCCTTTTGCATCTTTAGCAGGTATTAATATTTTAAATAAAGGAGGAAATGCGTTTGATGCAATTGTAGCAATTGCATCCACTTTAAATGTAGTAGAACCATTTATGTCAGGCATGGGAGGAGTTGGAGTAGCAATGGTATACAATGCTAAGCAAAAAAAATTACAGGCATTAAATTTTTCAGGTTCTGCTCCAAAGTTAGCTGATCCTGAAAAATACACTGCTGAAGCAAAAAATATTGGACCCTGGGCACCTCTTGTCCCAGGTAATGTTGCTGGTTGGCTTACTATACAGGAAACTTTAGGAGCATTAGATAGAGAGGAAGTGTTTGAAGATTCAATTAATTATGCTAAAAATGGATTCCCTGTAACTCATTTCCATCATACTATGTTTACAAATGCTATTCCGAGGTTAACAAGATTCCCTTCTAGTGAAATAATTTTAAATAATGGTAAATCCCCTAATCCAGGAACAATAATAATTATGCCTGAATTAGCCAAATCTTTGGAATTAGTTGCAAAAAATGGTGCAGATGAATTTTACAGAGGAAGTATTGCAAAAAAAATTATTGCTTCTATGGAATTGTATGGAGGGTTGATTTCTGAAGAAGATTTAAATTCTGTTAAAGCAGAATGGATGGAACCTTTGACTATCAAATATAGAGATTATGAAGTTAATACAGTGCCGCCTAATTCTAGTGGGTTTCAAATTTTAGAAACTCTGAAAATTTTAGAAACATTATCCCCCGAGAAAATAAAATTTCAGGACCCGGATTTTATTCATTATTTTATGGAAACCACAAAACTAGCTGCTACAGACAGGATCACTCATGGAGGAGATCAGTCAATTAAAGTAACTCCTACAGAAAAGTTACTTTCCAATTCCTATGCCAAATATCAATCTACTAGAATTTCAAATAACAAAGTGAATTTATTGGCAGGAGAAGTATTTAATCCTGACGCACCACAAGGAGCTTTAACCTCAGTCGATTTAAATGCTTATGACGGAGGAATGACGACACATTTTGCGGTTGCTGATAAAGATGGTAATGTTGTTTCAATCACTCAAACTTTGGGAGGTGGATTTGGATCTGCTTTAGCTCCGGAAGGAACAGGTATATTTTTGAATAATATGGGGAATTGGTTTGATTTGGATAGCGGAAGTAGTAATCAAATTGGATCTAGCAGAAAACAAGATTTTTGTTTGAGTCCAACTCAAACTTTTAAAAATGGAGAATTTTATGCAAGTGTTGGAACACCTGGAAGCTGGGGAATTATGCAGACAACACCTCAAATGATTGTTAATTTGTTGGATTTCGATATGAACATGCAACAAGTAATTGACTCCCCTCGATTTAAAACTATTGGTGGTAAAAGAGTTCAAATGGAAGGACGATTTCCTAAAGCGTTAGTTGATAATTTGAAAAATAGAGGTCATGAGGTAGTCGGTCTGCCTGATTGGTCACCAAGTGTAGGTGGAGGACATGGCATAAAGAAGGACCAAAGTTTAGGGTCTTACCAGGGAGGAGCGGATCCTAGAAGAGATGGCTATGCAATTGGAACTTAATCTTCGGGTAATATTAATTCGGCACTAGTATCTCTAAGTTTGTTTGGCATTATTGTCATCGCATGAATAGAAGTTGTGCTTGATAATGAAGCTAAGAATACAATAGTTTCTGCAACATCTGCACTTTTTGCCATTGTTGCCCTGGAATTATCAGATGGAACAACAGGCCGATTATCCATAATTGGCGTATTTACTTCTCCGGGCATAATTGCCGTTGCTTTTATCATTGTATTTTTTAATTCAGCATTAAGATATTCTGTAAAATTAATTACCCCAGCCTTAGCAGCTCCGTATGATAATCCTGCTATAAGGCTTCCTGATAACCCCGCAACTGAAGATACATTTACTATCAAACCTTGATTTGCTTTTTTCATACTCGGTAATACTGCTTGTGTAAATAAAACTGTACCAAGTAGATTTGAATTAAATACATTAACTACATCTTCAAGTGTGGTATTTTCTGTGTTTCGGTTTTTTGAACTATGACCTGCGTTATTTACTAAAATGTCAATATTTTTATATTTTTTTATTATTTCATTTGTAGCTTCATTAACAAATTTCGGATCAGCGACATCACCAGTAAAATAAATGCATTCGCCACCATTATTTTGTATTCTTGATTGAACATCTTTAAGTTTCGATTCCGTCCTGCCAATGATTATGACTTTATCTCCAAGTTGTCCAAATCTGACACTCGCATCTAATCCTATTCCACTTCCTCCACCTGTTATTACTACAATTCTTGATGTTTTATTCATTTTTATTCCTTTTATTTATCTGTTTTTTTTGTAGATCTTGATTCTTCAATTATGGCTATTATTTTATCTATTGGAATTGCATGCCGTGTATTACCGTTAAAACCTATAGTTGTTTCAGCTTTTAATATTGAGTTCGCTATAGAGTCATTGGTTGTTTCTATAACTCCTCGGAAAAGATTGCTAAGATTTTCATCAAAGAGTTGATTTATATCATATTTTGAATCTTTTGATTTTGTACGATTATAATCAGCATTTGAAAATGCGAGAACAAAATCTCCGCTACTGTGACTTGCTATACCTCCACATAAACCTAATCCAAGACTAACTCTTTTTGCCATTCTGTTTAGTTGTCTACTTGATACCGGGGCATCAGTTGCAATAACAAACATTATCGAACCTGGTGGCTCATTTTTAAAGGTTCCTTTTAAAGGGTTTCCGCCAACCCATCTTGAAGGATTTTTTTCTTCTTTATAACCAGGAGGCAAAATATGCCTGCCGACAGGAATACCATCTAATCTCAAATCTCTAGCATCTCCTGTGTTTGTAAGTGTTAGGCAACCTACATGAAATTCTCCTTGTGCTGTTTCGCATATTCTGGATGAAGTTCCTATTCCTCCTTTCCATCCAAATCCAGTCATACCAACTCCTGCTCCTACAACCCCTTCTGAAAATTCATTGGGACTTGCATGTTCAATAGCATTAAAAACATGAGATTTTTTTACATGTCTTCCGACTATATCATTTAGAAATCCATCATTACATTCTCCTACTACAGGGTTAAAAGATCTTATTCCAGGATTTCTTTCTGAGAGATAATCGATTAAAAAATTAGCTACATTCCATGTACTTAAAGTACTGGTTAGTAGAACAGGGGATTCAATCCTGCCTAATTCATTGATTTGTGGCATTCCTACTGTTTTTCCATATCCATTAATTACATGTGCAGCTGCAGTTACATTATGTTCAAATATATTTTCATCATGAGGTAGTATTGCAGTTACTCCGGTTCTTATAGGGCCTTTTCCTATTTCTAATTCCCCATCCCCCTCAATAATAGTGGAATGGCCAACTTTGACTCCGGGAACATCAGTAATTGAGTTTAACTTACCTTTTGGAAGAATTCCCATTTCTAGTCCAAGATCGGATGATCGGGGTCTATTATTATTTGTTATCATATAATACTCTCAAAGGAAAAAAATAAATGATATATGATATTTTTACATAAATTATATATTTCGTCGAATGTTATATTTTCATTATTAGAGATTAAATGACTTTAAAAGATATTATGTGGTTTGAAAGTTGTGATTCTACGATGGATATTTGCCATCGTTTTTCTGCTATTACCAAAAAAGAATTATCTATAGGAGCATTGAGTCAATTGAAAGGGAGAGGAACTAAAAACAGGACATGGGTATCTCCCAAAGGAAATGTCTTTTTGTCATTTTTATTACATCCTGATCCATTAAAAGTCCATATTATTCATATGCTTGGAACTCTAGCTATTTATGAATTTCTTAGTCAAAGTTTGCACTTTAATAATATTTCTTTGAAATGGCCTAATGATGTAATGGTTCAAGGTAAAAAAATATCAGGTGTTTTACAGGAAAATGTTTATCAAAATCAAGATTTAATTTATTCTGTATTAGGAATAGGTTTTAATGTAAATTTAGATGGAATTCAAGATATAGATAATGAATATACATCAATGAAAATAATCTCAGGTAAATCTTATAAAGTTAAAAATATTTCTGATGATATAATTCCTTACTTTTATGATCTTTACTATTCTTCTATGGGTGTTAGTCAAATTGTTTCTTTGTGGAAAAATAAAATTGATACCATAGGGAAAAATGTAGTTTTAGAAATGAAAGATAACAAACGATTGGAAGGAAAGGTCATAGGAGTGAATAATGATGGAGATTTGTTACTTGCAAAAACTGATAAAACTCAATTAACTGTTAAATCTGGGTTAGTTAATAAATTAATTGTTGATTAATAAGTAGCTCTACCACCACTTATATCAAAAACTGCACCTGTAGAAAATGAACATTCTTCTGAAGCTATCCAAGCTACCATGTTTGCAACTTCTTCAATCTCCCCAGTTCTGCCCATAGGAATTTTTTCAAGCATATAATTTATATGCTCTTCAGTAAATTCATCTAATATTGAAGTCCTTATTACAGCTGGGGTAACACAGTTAACTCTGATTTCTGTTTTGGCTAATTCTTTTCCTAAAGATTTAGTTAGACCTATTACAGCTGATTTGGTAGCTGAATATGGAACAGCATTTGGGTTACCTTCTTTTCCTGCAATAGATGCTATATTTACTATTCTTCCATATTTGTTTTTTAACATTAGAGGGATAACAAATTTGCAAAATATAAATACACCACGTAAATTTATTGCATAGACTCTGTCTAATTCATCAACAGGTAAGTCCCATAACTGTTTATTTATCCCGCCGATACCAGCATTGTTTACAAGGATATCAATTTTACTATATTTTTTTACCCCTTTTTCTATAGCTAAATTAGCAGTTGATTCTTTTGATACATCTCCTATAACTGAAATTGAATCTATCCCTATATTGGTGAATTCTTTTTCAGTGTCTTTTACTTTTTCATCAATATCAACTAAAATTATTTTACAGCCTTGTTCCCCAAGTTTTTTTGATATTCCTTTACCTAATCCTTGGTATGCTCCGGTGATCAATGCTACTTTATTGTTAAATTTCAAATCTACTCCTGATTAATGTAATGGACAAATAAATATCGCTGATTTTTGTACTAAACTTAATTCATTATCTGTGTAATTTTTATTTTCCATTGATCTTGTTGTACTTTCTGCCAAGCTCCATGACCCAATAAGAATAACCGAAACAAATAGAAAAGCCCAAATAATTAGAAATGTTAAATTACTTTTAGCGACAATTTTTTTATTTTACTTTCATTATTATAACAATTATTTTTGATTTAATGATTAATCTGTTTTAATTTGTTAAAATATTTAAAAGGGGTAATTTATGAACTTTAACAGTTTTGTAAGATGTTTTATTTTTATTTCCCTTTTTATATTTCTTGTATCTTGCTCCAAGCAAAATCAGGAAGACAATATAAATATTAATACAGAGCCGGATTTAATAGTTTCAAATTTTAATTTTGATTTTAATAACGGAGTTAATATATCTACTAATTCAGTAAAACACACAGATAAACCACACTTTTTTTATTTTTTTACACCAACCTGAGGTCATTGTATTTCTGAGTTGCAGAAAATCACCCCTAAATTAAGTAATATTCCTAATTCATTGTATTATGCAGTTAGCATTGATCCAACAATGTCAGTTTCTGAGATAGATAGTTTTAAATCTAAAAATAATTTAGATGATATTAGTGTACTGCCTTATAATAAAGATATGTTAGTGTATTTTGAAGTTAGGCAAAGAGGATCAAAACGTATTTTAAGCAGTAATGCAGAAATAGTTTATTCCGGGAAAATGGGCGATTATGATATTAATTTATGGGAAAAATTATTAAATGAAAAAAACAACTAATCAAAAAACTAATTTAGTAATTTCTGCCGATCATGGTGGATATGAGTTAAAAGAAAATCTTAAGAAATTTTTAACCCAAAAATATCCGGAATTAAATGTAATTGATGTCGGAGCTTTTGAGTTTGATGCTGAAGATGATTTTCCTGATATGACTACAGAATTATCTGAAGAAATATATCAAGGGAAAGCTGATAAAGGTATAGCAATATGCGGTTCAGGAGTTGGCGCATCTATAGTAGCTAATAAGAAAAAAGGAATAAGGGCTGCGGTTTGTCATGATGTATACTCAGCAACGCAGGGAGTTCAACATAATAATATGAATGTTTTGTGTATGGGTGGTAGAGTAATAAATATTTCTGAGGCTGAGAAGATAGTTTCTGGTTTTTTGGAAGCGAACTTTATCAATGAGAATAAATATGTAAGAAGATTAAATAAGATAAATAAATTAGATTAGCCTGAATTTATATAAAGTGTTTTAATCCTTCAAATAATAATCTGACAGCCAATATTGTTAATATCAAATTAAAAATATTCCCGAAGAGTTTTTCTGGTATGGAAACAAAATTTTTTTCCCAATCCATGTTCCAATTATGCCAAATATTATCATTGCTAATATAAGTGATAAATACTTAACAAATGAAAAGCCTAAAAATAAGAATGTTATAATTTTTATTCCATGCTGGAATGTCATAAAAGTAGACTGGGTTCCAACTGTAGCTTTCCTGTCATTTTTAAATGACCTGACAAATGGTGCGATTAATGGCCCTGTGCCTCCTACAAACATTGTTAAAAAAGATGAAATTAATCCAAGTATTCCTATTTTCATGTTTGAAATTTTAATATTTTGTGCTTTAGGTACATACAAAGAATAAAGAATAAAGAATAAATATTCCTATGAATGATTGTATAAGATTCTTAGGAAGATCGATTATGATGATAGCTGCTATAGAAACACCTATTAATGATCCTAATACAAATGGCAACATATAAGTAAAATTTATATTTTCTCTGAATACAATTGCTCTTGTACTATTAGAACTCATTTGAATTATTGCATGTATTGGAATTATTACTAATGGATTCATTATGGAAACCATTATAAGAATTAATAAAGAACCTCCACCTAACCCAAATGATGCTGTAACTGTTGAAGTTAAAAGACTACTTAAAAATAAAATACAAAATTCTAAAATTGTAAGATCGGGAACATTAAATATTAAATCTTTAAGTAAATCCACAATTATTCTTGGTCAGTATATTCGGCACCTAAAAGGCACACTACAGTACTTTGTTTTTTTCTGATTCCAGATATGCAGTTGTATTCTGTTAACATCTTCATCGGTTTTAATTAAATAGTAATTCAAACCCCAGGTATATAACATTGGTTCGGTGAATTTAGCTGCTGAATCAGTAGTTATTCCCGCCCGCGCCATTTCCATCCTCTGTAACCTACGAGCATGACCATATTGGAATATCCATATCTATATTAATACCTCTTATTGAATCCCCAGATTCAAATAATCCTGTATTTTGAATTAATACAACAGGTTTTGCCCCTCCGACCCATAATCCGGTTGCTACGGCCCTAGCTTTTCCTTCTCTGTAAACAGGTATTATTAAAAAATCAGGGTCTGCCGCCATTTTGTTATATATAAAATTAGTTTCACTATCTGGTAGTCATACAACATGTGTAACTTTATTTTTCTTCAGTTCATTTATTAATGAATTTGGAGTTAAAAAAGATTCTTGCATATTATTCACCGAGTTAGAGAACAATTTAAAAATTTTTTAATATAATACAATAATAAAACAATAGTATATAGACGAGAATTTAAATTTACATTTGCTTTATATGAAGAGATTAAATAATTTAAATATAGTACTTATACTACATGAATTTTAATTTAAAAGTATTTAATATATTAATCTAAATATTTGTTAAAGGAGATAGCTGAATTTGAAAAGTGATAAAATTAGAGAAAATTTTCTTAAATATTTTGAATCTAAAAAACATTTAAGATATCCGAGCTCTTCACTTATTCCTGTTGGAGATCCAACTTTATTGTTAACTAATGCTGGAATGGTTCAGTTTAAATCGTATTTTTCTGGTGATGCAGAAGCCCCATCAAATATTTTAACTACTTCTCAGAAATGTTTTAGAACTGTTGATATTGATGAAGTGGGAGATTCTACTCATTTAACTTTTTTTGAAATGTTGGGGAATTTCAGTATTGGACAGTATTTTAAAAAAGAAGCTATTGAATATTCCATAGATTTTTTAACAAATGTACTTAAATTAGATATAAACAGGCTTTCTATTACTATACATGATAGTGACAATGAATCCTCAGAATTTTGGAATAATGCAGGGATACCAAATGAACGAATATATAAGTTCGGATCTGAAGATAACTGGTGGGGACCTGCTGGATTAGAAGGTCCTTGCGGCCCTTGTTCAGAATTACATTATGATATGGGACCAGATTTCCCTGCATGCGAATTGGACTCATGTGGCCCGAATTGTGAGACTGTAATTAATGAAAACGGGGATAAATGTGAAAAGTTTGTAGAATTATGGAATTTAGTTTTTATGCAATTTTATCAGGATGAAGGCGGTAATAGAAAATTACTTCCAGCACCAAGTGTTGATACTGGTATGGGATTAGAGAGATTGGCAGTTATTATGCAGGGAGTAAAAAATATATATGAAACCGATTTATTTATGTCAATTATCAGATTGATTGAAGATTCCTGTGATAAAAAGTATTACAACAATATATTAGATGATATTGCTTTTCGGATTGTATCTGAACATATGAGAAGTTCTACTTTTCTTATAGCTGATGGAGTTATACCTGGCAATGAGGGAAGAGCTTATGTTCTCAGAAGAATATTAAGAAGAGCTATTAGATATTCAGATAAATTGGGTTTAAAAGAAAATACTTTAACTACAATTTCTAAGTTTATAATCGAAAATATGAATCTATGGTATCCAGAATTAAAGAACAATGAAGATTTTATTTATTCCGTTATTGAACAGGAACAGGAAAAATTTTCATTTGTATATCAACGTGGAATTTCTGAATTAGAAAACTTTTTTGAACAAAATAAAGGAGTAATAATTAATTCTGAATTGTTATTTAAATTATGGGATACATATGGATTTCCTGTCGAACTCAGTACAGAAATAGCTAGTGAAAACCAAACAAATGTTGATTTTCAAGGGTTTGAAACATTGATGGATAAACAGAAAAAAAGATCAAGAGAATCTTCGAAATTTGACACATCTTCATCAAAAATTGATGAATATAAAAATATTAAAATTTCAAATATAAAATTTGATGGTTATGAATCATTAGAAAAAGAAACAACAATTGTTGGAATAATTTTTGAAAATAAATTTGTAGATAAAATTAAATTAATTGAGGATGAAGGGTATGAAATTGATTTAGAATTACTTACTGACTCAACTACTTTTTATCCAGAAGGAGGAGGGCAGGTAGGAGATATAGGTAATATATATAACTCTTCTTTTGATTTTAAAGTATATGATACACAAGAAGTAATACCAGGAATAATTTCTCATTTTTGCAAATTGAAGACTAAAGAATATGCTCAAAATCCTTCTATTCTTTCTATTGGAGATAAAGTTACAAATTCTGTTGATTCAATAGCCAGGCAAGATTCAGGTAGCAATCATACAGCGACACACTTATTACATGCTGCTTTAAGAGCTGTCTTGGGAAATCATGTAAGACAGGCAGGCTCTCTTGTAGAACCTGAAAGGTTGAGATTTGATTTTAGCCATCCTAAAGCATTAACAAAAATTGAGATAAATAATGTGCAAAATTTAGTAAGTGAACAAATTGATACAAACTCTAATATTAGGAAATCAGAAGATAAATATAATGAAGCAATTAAAAGAGGAGCTTTAGCATTTTTTGGTGATAGATATGATCAGACTGTAAGGTTAATTGAGATTGGAGACAAATCAACTTTTAGCTTTGAAGTATGTGGCGGAACTCATGTAAAACAAACAGGAGAATTAGGTGATTTTATAATTTTATCAGAATCTAGTATAGGTTCTGGTCTTAGAAGAATTGAAGCATATTCTGGTCGCAGGGCAAATAAGTATTTATCTGAAAAATCAAATTCACTGAACGAACTTGCAGAAGTATTTAATAGTTCTCCGGTAAAATTATTAGATCGGATACAATTTTTAACTAGCAGTGTTGATGAATTATCCAAAGAGGTTCAGAAATATAGATCTAAAATCATATCTAAATTGGCGAAAGAATTAGCTGGGAATTCTCAAAATTTTGATGATCTTAGTATTGTTCTTGAGATAGTTGATATTGATTCAAAAATGCTAAGAGAATTATCTGATGATATACAATCAATTTTAATTGATTCAATTATTATACTTGGAACCAGATCTGATAAAGGGCCAGTGATAGTTGTCAAACTCACAAAAATTGCAATAGAAAAAGGATACGATGCACGTCATATAGTTAGAAATATTTCGAAAATTATAGAAGGTAAAGGCGGTGGAAAATCTGATATGGCCCAGGCTGGAGGAAATGATAATAAAAAACTTGAGTTGTTGCATGATTTTAAGATTTTATTAAAAACTAATGATTGATGTTATGAATATTCTTTCAATTGATTATGGTGAGAAAAGAATAGGGTTTGCAATTGGTGATACTGAAAGAAAAATTCCAAATCCATTGCAGGTTATTCAAAATAATTCTATCACTTCTATAATTGAAGAGATTAAAAAAATTGTTATATCTTATAATGTTGAAAAAATTGTTATAGGAATTCCATTAAATGAAGACAGTTCTATAGGAGATCAATCTTATAAGGTGAAAGATTTTAGCTTAATTATTGAAAAGGAATTAAATATTGATGTTATTGGTGTAGATGAACGCTTTTCTTCTGTAGATGCGGAAAAAATACTTTTAGAGCAAGACTTAAGCAGGAAAAAACGAAAAAAAGTTATTGATGCATTGGCAGCTTCAATAATATTACAACGATATTTTGAAAATGATGAAGTGGTAAACATTTAAAGGCGATATATTTGAATAAATTTGCAGGAATTATAGGATATCCATTAAGTCATACTTTATCTCCATCTATGCATAATTTTATATATCAAAAATTAGGCATTGAGATTGAATATAAAAAATGGGAAATTGAAGAACATAATCTTAAATCTCATATTGAAACAATAAACGATGAAGATTTTATTGGAGCAAATATTACAGTTCCATATAAAGAGAAAATTGTCCCTTTACTTGATGAAATTCGAGATGAGGCAAAATTTACAGGAGCTGTAAATACTATTGTTAAAAATGACAACAAATTAATAGGTTATAACACTGATGTATTTGGCATTAAAAAAGCTCTTGATATTAAATTAAAGAATGATGTAATTAAAAAAGCTGTGATCTTTGGAGCTGGAGGAGCTGCCAAAGCGGCTCTTTTTGTGTTATTGCAAAGAGGCTTAAATAATTTGACAATTGTAAATAGAACTAAAACAAATGCTATAAAAATGATAGATAAATTTAATGATTTTAATTTTGATCATTCTGTATTTACTTTTAAAGAAAAATTCCAAGCGAAGTCAGATTGTTTGAGTTCAGATTTGATTATAAATACAACTATTTTAGGAATGAAAGGTTCTGGATATGAAGATGTTTCACCAATTGATTTTACCTTTATTGATTCTAATTCAGTAATATTTGATATGGTATATAATCCGACAAAAACACAATTAATTAAAATTGCTTTAGATAGGAATGCTCAAATAATAGAAGGGTTAAGCATGTTGGTTTATCAAGCCATAAAAAGTATTGAGTTATGGACTGGAATTAGTCCATCATTTGAAGATATGTACAATAAATGTAAAGAGATATTAGAAGGTAAATTAAATAATGAATGAATTAGTATATTTAATTGGATTTTCCGGAACAGGAAAATCATCGGTAGCAAGATTGATTGCTCAGGCTTTGCGATGGAGTTTTATAGATATGGATGAGGAGATAGAGAGTTCATGTGGGAAATCTATATCTGAAATATTTCAAACAAAGGGTGAAAAATGGTTCAGGGATGAAGAATCAAAATTACTGAATAATATTTCAGTAAAAAATAAACATATAATATCTACAGGTGGTGGAGTTCCTGTTAAAGATCAGAACATGAACCTAATGCTTAAAACAGGTTATGTTATATGTTTAGATGCTTCTGTAGATCAGATTGTTGCAAGACTTTCTATTTTAGCTGGTAAGGATAATAATTTAAGTGATAGACCTAAAATAACAAATTTATCTGTTGAAGATATAAGTAATTTTAAATCTGAAAGAGCAAATATATACTCAATGGCAAATTTTACTATTAATACAAATCATCTGACAGTTGAACAGGTAACCAATGAGTTATTGAAAAGTATAAATAAGTTTTTAAATAAATTAAATGTAATTGAATGGCAAAAAATTGATGACTTTTGTACTTCTGTAGAAAATATAAATAATATTTATCCTGTATATGTAGGTTCTGATTTATATGAAAAATTACCACAAATGTTGAAACCTTTTTTAATTAAACATAAAGTGTTTTTATTAGCAGATGATGGGTCGAAATTATATATGCGTAAAATTCAAAAAGTTTTTGAATTAAATAAAATTAAAACTACTACCCTGGTATTAAATTCTGGCGAACAATCTAAATCGTTAGAAAATACTTCTAGTATTTATGAATGGTTATCTTCAGAACACGCTGACAGAGATGATATATTACTAGGAATAGGTGGTGGAATGGTGGGCGATATTTCTGGATATGTTGCTGCTACATATATGAGAGGAATAAAATTTGTATTAATTCCAACAACTTTACTTTCAATGTCAGATTCATCTATAGGAGGAAAAACTGCTATCGATGTTAATAACATTAAGAATTTAGTGGGATCTTTTCATGGTCCTTCTTTGGTAGTGTCAGATTTACTGGCACTTGATACATTGCCACAAAGACAAATCAACTCAGGATGGGCTGAATTAATTAAACATGGATTTATTAAGGATCGAGAATTATTAGATCAAATGATGGATATAAAAGATTTCAATTATTTAAATGAAGAATTAATTTCAATAATAAAGAAAAGTATAAAAATAAAAGCAGACATAGTTTCTGTTGATGAAAATGAAAAATATGGACAAAGAATTCTGTTAAATTATGGACACACTGTAGGCCATGCGATAGAAGCTTCAACTAATTTGAATAAATATACTCATGGTGAAGCTGTAAGTTTAGGTATGGTTTTTGCTGCAAAATTAAGTAATAAATTAGGGCTACTTTCTGACGATGATTATAATTTCCACATTCAAATATTAAATAAATTTAACTTACCAACAGATTTTAAAGATATTAATTGGGAAAATTGTTTTGATTTGATTAAAAATGATAAAAAAGTAAAAGATGGCAAAATTAATTGGGTATTACTAAAATCTTTGGGGAATAGCTTCACAAAAAATGATATTTCCGAAGATATTTTGATGGAAATAGTGAGAGAACAATAATGGAATTAGATTTAAATATACTTAAAATATTATATTATTTATTATCAAGTTTAATAACTTCTACTTTGGGCACATTGATAGGTGCAGGTGGAAGCGCGTTGTTAGGCCCTTTACTGTTATTGACTGAAACTTCTATAGAACCCAAAAATATTATTGGTACAACACTAGCTTGTGTAGTGGTAAATAGTATATCCGGTTCATATAGGTATTTGAATATCGGAACTGTAGATATCAAAAGTGGAGGTATATTTAGTTTGATTGGTATTCCTTTCAGTGTATTTGCAGCTTTAACTTTAATAGTTATTGACACAACTAATTTTAAAGTGATTTTTGGAATTACACTCATACTCATAACAATATTTATGTTTCTACAATCTCGAAAAAATGGGACTCAGCTCCAATCTGATGGATTCAAGAATTTAAATAATAATTTTTTCAATGAAAAAAGATCATTGAAAACTAAAGCTGGTGAGGAATATAATTATTCATTTAGTATGGGAATTGCAGCTTTTTATAATATCTTTTTGGGCTTTGTAGCCACATTTTTTGGAATTGGTGGAGGAATTATAAGAACTCCTTTACTTATATATGTTTCTGGATTCCCTGTTAAAATTGCCACAGCAACATCTGTATTTAGCCTTTTATTTACTTCTTTAGCTGGAACTATTATATATTGGGTGAATGGCTATTTTTCACTACCTTTATTTTTGCCTGCAGCTGTTGGGGCTATTATTGGAGCACAGATTGGGGCTATGTTAAGTAAAATTATTTCCGGAATGTGGATTTTAAGAATTTTGGGCATAATGCTTTTTATTATGGGTATAGCTCTTATTATTGAAAATATTTAATAATGAGTAATTTTTTTAAAATATTTAATGTAGATGAATTAAGTAGAGCTGGTGAAATTGTAATTAATGATATCAAAATCCAGACACCATGTTTTATGCCCGTAGCTACTCAGGCATCAGTAAAATCCTTAGATAGTTATGAGTTGACTGATATAGGATATAAATTAATCTTATCAAATATATATCATCTAAGCGCAAGGCCTGGAATAGACTATCTGAAAAAATTTGGTGGCTTACATAAATTTATGAATTGGAAAGGATTGATTTTAACGGATAGCGGAGGTTTTCAAGGATTTAGTCTTTCTCATAGAGTTAAAATTAAAAATGATGGAATTGTATTTAAAAGTCATATAGATGGAAGTGAACTATATTTCAAACCCGATAAAGTAGTGTTATATCAGGAAGATATTGGATCTAATATTATCATGCCTTTAGATGTTTGCCTCCCTCAAGGGGTAAATAAAAAGAAATTAGAAAATGCTTTGGCTTTAACCTATGAGTGGGCTAAGATAGCCGTTAATTCAAAAACAAGTGATAAATCTATGTATTTTGGGATTGTTCAAGGAGGCACAAACCTGGAACTTAGAGAAAGATCAGCTAGTAATATTACTAGTCTTGGATTTGATGGATATGCTTATGGCGGGTTAAGTGTAGGAGAAGAAAAAAAATTAATGATTGATGCTCAAAGTTCAATGTATAAATTATTGCCAGAAGATAAACCAAGATACTTAATGGGAGTAGGTTCTCCGGACGATCTTGTACGTGCTGTTCGATTTGGATTTGATATGTTTGATTGTGTTTTGCCTACCCGTATAGCGAGGAATGGATCGTTATTTACAGATGATGGGAGATTAAATATATTTAATTCACAATATAAAGCTAAAGATAGTCCTATTGATCAAGATTGTAAATGTTATAGTTGTAAAAATTATAGCTTAGCCTATATTCAACATTTATTTAAATCCAAAGAACTATTAGGATATAGAATTGCTTCAATTCACAATTTAGATTATTTGTTTAATTTAATGCAAAGAATGAATATTGCAATTAAAAATTCTGATTTTACTGAATTTGCTGAAATTTTTTTAAATTCATATAAAAGTACTGATCCGTATGTTCGAAATCAACAAAAAGATAAGTGGATTAAATCAACTAAAATAAATTGATTCATTTTGGGTTTATACTATTTCTTCTTCTATATTTTTAGCTTGAGATTGATATTTACCAATATTTGTTGCAGTATCTTTGATAATAGAAAATTCATCTAAAAATCCATTTTGTGATGCTCTTTTATCAGAAGTGTAAAGTACAAAAACAGATCCTCTTTTTATCCATTTACTAGTAAGATTAGTTGATTGGTGATGTATCATTACTGGAATATTTTTCGGTTGACATTTGTTGATTATTTCATCTAGTGCATCTTCGTATAATTTATTTTCATATTCATTGGGAATTCCTAAACTAACACTAAGATCATTAGGGCCAACAAATATTGCATCAATACCTTCTACTGATAGAATGTTTTCCAGGTTATTTATTGCAGGAACACTTTCAATACCAATTATACAAATGTTTTCAGAATTTAGATTTTCCAAATATGTCTTTGATTCTTTACTTGGAAATTTATTTTGTTTGATAATATCAGATAATAACTTTCCTTTTAATGGTTTCCATTTGACAGCTCCAACAATTTCTTCAGCTTCTTCTTTTGTTTCACAATAAGGTGCTAATATTCCTCCTGCTCCAGCGTCTAAATGCATAGTTGCATAATGAGGAGAAGGTATTGGAATCCTAACGATAGGGCATACATTTCCTAAATTAAACGAATTTATAAGATTAGCAACTTCACTTCTGTTAAATGGAGAGTGTTCAGTGTCTATAACAACATAATCAAGTCCTATATTTGCAAAATGGCCTGCCCATCTTGGAGAAACAGAATTTGTTAACATAGTGCCAAAAACACAATTACCTTCTCCTAATTCGTATTTTATTTTTTTATTTTTCATTTGATAATTTTAATTGTTTAATAAAAGAATCCATTTCCTTGTATGCTTGAGTGTTAGGATTAATTGAAGGTGGTCTGACATTATTAGATTCAAATATTCCACGTTTACATAATATGTATTTGCTCAAGTAATAAGAAAAACTTAAACTTTGTGAAAGGTATCTTAACATAGGTACATAATTATTTAAGTATTTATGTGCTTCCTCCCACTTATTGTTTTTTAATAATTTATATGTTTTGACAAATACATCCGGAATGTATGAACCAGGCATAGTTCCTTTGGCTCCTCTTAAAGATTCTTCAATATAGTAATTTCCACTTGCTCCACCCAGGATTATTAGATCTTTTGGTTTTAAATTTAATAATCCTTCTATTTTTAGTGGAGTTGGGGAAACTTCAAGTTTCACATATCTACAATGTTCTATATTGTTTGCTAAATTTACTATAAGGTTGTTCGATAAGGATGCACCTGGAATATCTTGCATCACAATTGGTAAAGGAATGTTATTAGATATTGTTTCGTAATATTGAATAATTTCTGAATCATTTAAAGTTATAAGATTTGGAGGCATTACCATTAAAGCATTTGCCCCAAGGTTTTCAGCTTGTTTACTTAATCTGATTGTTTCATTCATATTTGAAGTACCAGTATTTACAATTATATTTATATTTTTTTTTGATTGGTAAATTGATTTATATAAGATTTTAATTAATTTTTCTTTTTCTTCAAAATCTAATTTAAATATTTCACTTCCCATAGCTATGCCTATACCATTTACATCAGCATTTATTAAGAATTCGCATTCTTTTTCATAATCTTTAAAATTAATATCACCGTTTTTATTAAATGGAGTTGCAAGTATTGGGATTACTCCAATTATTTGACTCATAATTCTCTCCTTTATTTAATAAATTTATGTATTGAACAAAAATTTTGTGAGTGTAAAATTTATTTATGAATAACAGTGTTACTAAATTTTTGAATGAAATCAAGGTCTTAGATTTGTCGGGACATTATTCTGGTGATCTGACATCTATGTTTTTAAGTGATTTTGGTGCATTAGTATTTAAGTATATAAATAAATTTGATAATACCAACTATTCTGAAAATGATTTTTGGAATAGAAATAAAAATATCATTCATATTGATTTTGATAATGAATTGTTTTACAAAAGAATTAAATCTGATTTGAAAGATGCAAATATACTAATCCATGATTATCAATATGGCTCAGATGAATATAAGAATATTCATTCTTTAATTGAAAACAATAGAAATGAAAATTTGATAGTTTGTCATATTTCTGCTTTCCCTATTAATTCAGAATTAAAAAATGAATTAATGATTGATGACCTTGTTTTAGCTAGGGCAGGAGAGATGATGGTATTGCCAGGGCACGGAGAGGGTCCAAAATATTTGATGCATCCTGTTACAAGTGTGGGTTGTGGAATAAATTCAGCCACAGCAATTATTACTGCATTAATATCAAATCATATATCCTCAAAAATAATAATAAGCATTAATACCACTTTAATGGGAGGGCTTCTCCTATATGCTTCGAACCCATATCAAGGAGATAAATGGAGAGATTTCGCAAGTCCAACTGGTGGTGCTCCATTTTATAGTAATTATAAATGTTCTGATGGTTATCTCCAAATAGCTTGCATACATAGTGGATTTGTTGAAAAAGCTGCTATTGCTATAGGTATTCCGGAAATTTTAATAGATCCAAAATATGATATTGGAGGAGGTAAACCTGCGACTGGTGGTTTTAGAATTGAAGATCCTATTTTAAGGAAGAAATTATATGATGATATTGCAAAAATAATGATTACAAAAACTTGTGCTGAATGGAGTGAAATTTTTGAGGAATCAGATGTTCCTTATGCAAAGATAAATAATATTAATGAAGCATTACAAGATGAACAAATAATACATAACAAATTAGTTTATAGAAACGGGGAGAATACTAATATTGGCCAATTTATTAATTTTGATTCTGGTGTGAATATTAAAAATAATAGTAAGAATTATGAAAGAAATGACTTTCAATTACCTCTTGAAGGATTCAAAGCTTTAGAAGTTACCAATGTAATTGCGGGACCTGTGGCAGGCAGGATACTGGCTAACCTTGGCGTAGAGGTTATAAAAATGGAACCTCCTGGAGGTGAGATTTCACGTCCATTTGAAGTAGGTTATTTTCAGAATTTAAATAGAAATAAAAATGCTGTTTGTATAAATACAAAAATAGAAAAAGGAAAATCCATAGCTCAGGAATTGATTAAAACTGTGGATATATATGTTGAAAATATGAGACCAGGGGCTTCAGAAAGAGTAGGTTACGGTAAAGCAGCTTTGGAAAAATTAAACCCAACAATAGTTCAAACTCATATAGCTGCATATGGAAATGATGGACCTTATGCTCATAGACCTGGACTTGATCCTATTGCCCAATCAATCACAGGATTGCAATCTATACAAGGTGGAAATGAAGCTCCAGTCTTTTTAGGTATGTTAGCTCCTACAGATTTTACTGCCGGCGGAATGGCAGCTCTTGGAACAGTGGCAGGATTATATAATAAAGTTATAAATAACACTGGCTTTATTATAAATACAAATTTATTGGCTGGAGGGATATTATTAAATGGGGCAAAGATCAATAATTATTTAAATAATAAAGATAATGTAAAATTTATTAATAAAGATCAGAATGGAATTACAAGTTTTAACAGAGCTTATAGAGCTTCAGATGGTTGGTTTTATATTTATAAAAATACTGATGATTTAAAAGAACTATATACAATATTTAGTATGTTATTTAATGAAAAGATTCAATCTGCTTTAGATTTAGAAGTATGCTTTGAAGATCATAACATTGAATCTATAATTGAAAAGTTAAAAGATTCTGATATACATATATGCAAAGTGAATGATCCTACCATCGATGAGTATGATTTTTTATTAAACCCTGTGACTTGGGATCATGTAACTGATTCTAATGACCATCCTTCATTAATATCTCTTGAAATGGCTTATAATATGCATGGCTTTGGCTTAGATAATGTTGATATTCCAAATTACCCTAAATTGGGGGAGCATAATCTTTATTATTTATCTCAATTAGGTTATTCAAAAGAAGATTTATATAAATTTGAGTCTGAAGGAATTTTAAATTCTGAAGTTTAATTTTTAATTAAATCTATATATAATTTTTTAATTTTTATATAAATATCATTAATATGCCCATCAGTATCTATAGTGAAGTTTGCATAATCTACTCTTTTATTCCAAGAGACTTGGCTTTTGATTCGTTTTTTTGCTTCATTTTGAGATAAATTATTTCTGTTTTTTAATCTTTCAAGTGCAATAGTATCGTCTACCTTGAATAACCATACTTCATCACACCAAACAATATAATTAGCCTCAATTAAATTTACTGCTTCTACTATCCCAATTTTCTTGTTATCAGCTATCCATGAGTCAACAATATTTTTTACTTCTATTCCAATATTGCCGATTGCATCAGTAAGTTTTTTCATAGAATTTTTATCTTTAAATACTATTCCTCCTAATTTTTGTCTATCTATATATTTTGTTTTATTATCAATTAAATCTTTACCAAAAATCTCAATAATTCTGTGGTATGCAGGCTTCCCTGGTTCGTATAGAGTGTGAACTAATTTATCAGCATCACAATATTCAGGATTAAATTCTTTTAGGAGTTTATTGATAATAGTTGATTTTCCAGTTGCAATTGACCCTGTTATCCCAAGA
>ENA-ORDI01000478-ORDI01000478.1-marine-metagenome-genome-assembly--contig:-NODE-478-length-27560-cov-7.032056_pt1 | contig 27560 bp, 17 predicted proteins | sample MGYA00248628_ERZ508525 | MGnify/ENA primary metagenome ERZ508525 (study PRJEB26195, sample SAMN05422138) | marine metagenome | isolation source: East of Porto Seguro, South Atlantic Ocean | place... | reverse complement strand
GCCGCTGACTTTGGCGGTGAAGGTATAGGTAATACGAATGCCCGCTTTCCAACCAGAATTATATGCCGTTTGTCCAAATTCCAACCCGCCATTTTTACTACCTAAGGTCTCACTTTCGTTCATATCAAAATTAAATTGAAAATTAACGGTATTTTGAATATTATAATCCTCCATAAATGGCAGTGGAATAGTTATACCGCCTCTATGGCTGTAGTTAGCGCTCGATGTATAACTTTTATCACGATGAACAGTAATACCAGTCGGTACCCTGTCCAGTGATTTCGATAAATTATGGCGAAAATTCATCGATATACCTTTTTTTAAATTTGCAGTTAACCCAACCAGCGGTGAAAAATTAGTGTTAATTCTGGATGTGCGTTCGGACCCTTCAAAATCAGTGATGAAATTCCCTAAATTAAATAGTGGCATACTAGGACCAAGAAAATTCTCGAATTGCCAGGCCCGTGTTTCTTTACCACTAAATCCGTGTTCCAATGAAAGAGAACGTAGATACTTATTCAATATTGGCAGTTTTTCCAAACCAGACCAACGAATACTCCAACCTGGTAAGGGTAATCCATTTTCTAATTTTTCTCCATAAGCAAAATAATCACGTGACATGTTTCTTTGCTCGGTTCCCGAGCCACTTCTTGTTGTGGAAACATTTTGCGCATAATTAAAACTGGTGCTAATACTTTTTGTAAGATTTAAACCAGAACGGAGTGAAAAATCGCGTTTGTGATCCCACGCACCTATATCAGATCCAATTTTTTCTGAGTGATCCAAACCATGATCAGGTTGCCAACCAAAACGGTAACCCAACGGAACATCACCAATTACACCACGCCCCGTCCTGTTAAGATTTTCCGTATAACTAAAATTAATCGGGTTGACCCTCCTGATCAATCCATGTACAAAATTTAGAGCAGGTACATCTTTTTGTTTTTTCTCCGGTGGTTTTTCCTCTTCGGGTTTTGACCGCCGTCGTCGTGATCTACCTGTGGGTGCTGAAGCCTTTGATGGCGGTTTATAAATTACTTCAAACATATTAACTAAATTCAAAGCAATGCTTGATGAAAATCGCAACTGTGTTCCAATATTGGCGCCGCCCAGCGTGCTTTCTCTATCCTGGTTCCAGCTGTGTGCTGAAGAATAATTTATGTTGGGTCTTAGCCAGGTAAAAATTACTGGATTAAATGATGTGGTTAAATTCTCTGTAATATTTTCTACAACGCCTGGGTCCAAGTCTCTCATCGCCATCCATGCGTAGCCGCGATAATCCTGAAGATCACTTTTGACGGCTCGAGTGTATTTCGTTTTTAAGGCATCCGTTAGCGTATAATCCATAGACAAATTTCTATTTAATCCAAAATTATAGGAGTCAGGTGATCGGCCGCCAACACGCTTTGTCCTTTGGCTTAAGCTTTCACTGAAATTCATAGATGCATTCAGGTTAGAAGGTGTATAATAAAAATGTATCTCACTCAGTTTTGGTCCGATCCAGGGTATAGGTTTCGTCCATTTTAAAGGACTAATGTAATTATCACGGCCAAACGGAAGTGCATAGCTCAACTTACCTGAGTATTTTTCATTTAATACTTCTTTATTAATTTCATTTGACGAAAACGATTTACTAGCACTAAAACTTGGCTTCAGCTTATCCAAAGTATATTTAATAATTTTATTATCCGATTTACTCGACTTTGCTAATGATGTACTAAAATTCATACCCGTAGATTTAGTTAGAATCGAATCGGGAGCGTTGCCTTCACTTACAAGAATATCGGAGCCCGGAAAATATTTTGGAGTATTCGTGGCACTATTCATCAATAGATTTACCGGTATGCTTATTCCCCATGATTTAGGCAATAGTTTATGTACTTGCACATTTGTATTTAGAGAAAAGTTTTCCCCGGATTGGTTGGTACCAAGACGCTGCTGCAGTACATGAAAATCTGCATCTTTTCGACTGTATGTAAACGATGTGTTTGCTATATCGGCTAAACTAAATTTTGATGTAAGACGCATAGCAACACCACGATCTTTTTTTACACCACTTAAACGAAGTTCATCGAGCCAGACTTCACCACTTATCCATTCCTCAGATATATTTCTCACTCCAACCATAAAAAACTGGATCCTTGATAACGCGGGTTTACCTTTTATATTGATTCGCTTACCAGTAGAAATACCATTCTCATCCCTAAATGTATAAGATTTTATATTTGCTGAATCTGAAAATGTATCTTTAACATTTAATTTTTTTACGTTCGTTGAATCTTGCAGTTTGAGCTGGGTCAACCAGTTCAGATCCAGATTGATCGTATTCCTTTTTTCGGACTCATCCCAACCATTATATACTGGTTGAACCAGTTCGTAATAATCTTCCCCCAGTCCAAAACGCATGAAAAATTCCACCTTGGTTTCAGTGCTTCCGATCCAAGGGCTATTGCCATATACATACATTTTCATCTTATCATACGTAAGATAACTTTTGGCCCTGTCACCGGATACGTTAACCAATGTTTTTAAAGCAGCACCTTTGTAGTGGGGATAAAGATTATCGAATTTTAAAACCAGCGATTGTTCTTTTGATCGTATTTCATTTATGCGATCGTACTCACCCTTTACACCCTGTGGCGGATCATAATTCGCATTATCCTCTGTGTTTATTACTGAGATAGAAAATACACTATCGGAATTGGTCTTACTGTATGAATCTGATGAATCAGGCGCTACACCCAATTCCTGCCATTCATTACCTACTAATTCTATTTTTGCGATCTGAACCCAAGCCTGTGTAGTGTCTGAAAGCCTTAACCTGCAAAATTTAATCTCGTTCCATTCTTGATTACCTGTACTGTCAATTATTTCAAAATGGCTTAGCGGGATCCGAAATAACCTCCAGCCAGTTGGTTGACCATTCTTGATAGTCTCACCAGAAAAATAGGTCGTATCATCTAACGTAAACGTTTTGGTGAAGTAATCATTAATTTTATCCAAGAATCCAGTTCGATCCAAATCTTCTGTATCTGGATATCTTCCAGCATCAAGTGCATTACCTTCAGTCCCGTTGATTCGCTTATAATCATTACTACCTTCATCATAGTTCCAATTATCACTATTTGGATCATTTGGATCTATGTCATCAGCGACATTGATCAAAATAGTGCTACCTGCTGCAAGAAGTTCATTATATGTTTCACCAAATTGTAAACATCCACCCCAGCCATCTTCCGACTCATCCGCACAACCATCTAACCCAATATCCTCTGCATCATCCAATAGTCCATCACCAATCATACCAGCTACCGGTATATCCTCTGTATTTAGCGAACCATTACCATTCCAATCTTCGCTAATTTTACCAAGATCAATACTTAACTCGGATTTTGATCCACTCTTGCTGCGAATCCAAATTTCAAAAAATTTAGTTTGTGTTTGGTCGTAATCCCCAGAATACAATGTTGTGATAATTCCTGCCCAAAGAGAATCTTTTGGCAGCTGGGTTTGGTTGATGAGTGGTTCATAATTCATAACTAGGATATCGGTTGTTTCATTTTGAGCACGAATAGATGTCTCTTGATTCGGCCATATATCTTTTGTTCGCCATTGAACGTACGGATTATACCAATACATTTTCGCTCGGTTACGATGAGCAAGTGTTTTGTTTGAATGATAAATAAGTGGTGGTGATGACGATTTCCAGAACCGGCGCTGAATTGGAAAAGAAGTAGTACGTTTTGCTCCTTCAAAATCATCAATATACGCTACGCCGCTTGGATCCCCAGTTTCAGGATTATTTATGGAATTTGGATTTGGCATGACCTGCGCGATTTCACCTTCAATTGAAAATGATGATGCTTTTTCAGTATTAATGATCGGTAATCGATCAATCAATCTGGTTAATCCCTCTAACGGTTGTTCATAACGTCCATTTACACCCCATATGAAATTGCGAGTCGGTTCATAACCAACTTCAATTTTCTCATTGATCACTGACTGATTGAAATATAAAGCTGTAGCACCAATAAATGATCGATTCCCAAGATCCATTTGAGCCCGCGTACCAATAATTGTCTTTTTATCAAATGATACTATTTCATGCTTATCAAACAGTATTTTTAATTGTGCATTCGGATTTAAATCTTCATTCATAACGAGTGTACCTGAGAAATAATCTATCTGATAATCAACGCCGCGTTTTAGCTCTAACCCATCAACATATACCTGCTCGCTACCTTCCACAATCATAAAGCCCAGACTGATATTAGCACTTTGGTTCGTGTACTCGATCTTCAGTTCAAAACGACTGTCATTATTAATCTCTGTTTGCGTTGTCGTAGTATACATTTTACCCTGTCCCAAAACAATCTGTAGCTCAGAGTTTTTATTACCACCCGCCAGTGAATCATAAGCAAATGGATGATATGTAGGGAACATCAATTCACCACTCACCATATTGATTATACTACTATTTTCCATGTCAATTAATTCATCTGATTGACGAATGCCCGCTTCGTTTAAACTATCCAATCCAAACTGTGTGATATATGGTGTACCGCCAAGATCATATTCAGATGGGGGGTTCTGACGCTGATTAACAATACGCACGGCAAAACCTTCCTTATTAATGTTGGATGCGCCCATATAGTAGACATTCTTAAACATGAGATCCCATGTTGAATGGCTAGGAGTTAATGAAATGGGCTTGATCATTTTCAGTATCAAACTCGATGTGGAATCGGTTGTAATAATTCCGCTGCCCACAGTTAATAGGGTATCTCCGGTTTGTCTATTCGCTAATACAAATGTACAGCCAAAAGCTTCATTAGTTGATCTATTCCGTAAGCGAATAAACCCCAGATCATTACTGATGGAGTAATCCTGACCCGGTTCCAGTCTTTTGTAGTTACCCTCTTGACTTTCTGAATTTTCTTTATCGTTTAAATCTGCGTAGGCAATACCTGGGTCCGTACTAGCGTCATTGGCTGATTCCAGTTTATAGAGATCAAAATCTCTAATGATTACATTGCCAACAAGGTGCGTGCCTTCGTATAAGGGATAAAATGGCGGTATACCGATATAGGTCCCATTGAAGGTGGTATCTATACCATTTCGAAACCACTTATGAATATAAAAATATTGGTTCTTTATGTAGTTACTGTCCTTGATTTTTACAACGGCCGATTCATTGCTGCCCTTGTATTGCTGTTGTTCCTTTTTCGTTTTCTCAATAGAGGCAATTGTGGTTACATCGACAGGCCCAAGTTTTGATATAGCTTTCAGACCAAAAAGGCCTTTATTTTGTCCAGAAAAAGTAACATACTGGGTCGCCGGCAATGATAAAGAAATATTCCCAGCCTCTACTTTTTGAAGAATATCATCTTCTTCACCTTCATATGATATACGGATATTATTCTCCCAATCAAAGTCTCGTTCTGAATCTCTATCCATTTTAACTGTTATACGATCACCAATTTTTCCTTCAATATTAACTGCCTGTTTCTGGTCAAATTCTAGGTGCGTATTTTGCGTTTCCCGTATACTGGAACGGACAAGTTCCTGATCCTGAAATACCATTTTTCCATTGATATTGATATTGCCATTAACGCGGAGTGACACCCGGCCAAAGTCACCCATATCCATACCTACCATTTCTAGATACCGTCCGCCGCGACGTTCTGTGTAGCGTTGATCACCTTGATCCGGTTTTTTAAATGAATCAATGAAATTCAACACCCGGTTCACTTGGACCATATGATTGAAATACCACTCTACCGTGCTGGTGAAAGGGATTCGTAAAACCTCATCATCTATGTATTCAGTAAATGATATGTAGTGCCAACTACTGTCTATGGCTACATCAAGAATTCGCTCACCATAGGTCACATCTAATAGATACAGTGGTTGGTCTAGCGTATCTTTCATGAGACTAAGTGGTACTGGTATTTCCGGGAATGCAGTTACTACATATGCAGATCGCAGATGGTAACTGGGGGGCAAGGTTAAGGTAGAGCTATCCTGCTGGCCGTATAGAGAGAAAACAGTACCTACGGTCAGGAATAACGCGATAAGGACGTGCCACCCTTTTTTCAAAGGGATTCTCCTGTGTTGTTATTTGTGTCGGTTGGTTCCCCGAGGAACCATCATTCCGATAGCGGTAGGTCTATAGAGGATTCTCCTATTTTTTGTTCATTTACCTAGTTTAGCACATTTACGAGTATTTTACGAAGTTTTTGTAATGCGATCCCACGGTGACTGATTTTATTCTTTTCTTCGGTAGAAAGTTCCGCAAATGTTTTCTCTAGCTGAGGAACATAAAAAATAGGATCATACCCGAAGCCAGCATTTCCACGAGGGAATTCAGCGATTCTACCATCTATATGGCCTTCAGTCCACAATTCTTGAGTGCCATCAACAAATGATATTACTGTACGAAATCTGGCCGAGCGTTTCTCCTCAGGGACATCCTCAATTAAGGATAAAAGTTTATTCAAATTATCCTCATAGGTTGCATTTAAACCAGCAAATCGAGCAGAGTATATTCCTGGTCCACCATCAAGTGCGTCGACTTCCAATCCGGTATCATCGGCTATTGCCGGATGTCCAGTTTTGGCAAAAACTGTACGTGCTTTCAACAGACTGTTTTCCAGTAATGTAGTACCTGTTTCTTCAATCTCTCCAATATTAGAATACTCTGATAAAGTTTGGATTTCCACATCCAGTCCTCGCAGAGAATCCTGCAATTCTTTTTCCTTATCCCGATTATGTGTCGCTAGAACTATTTTCATAAGTTTATCTCGATTAAAAACGGCCGAAAGTAGGCAATTACAAAAAAACCTGAAAGCCTAATAAAACAGTGGGTTAATCAGTTGCAAAAGGAGCATCCTGCTACTAATTTTCACGGCATTTTTGGCGGCTCGGTAGCTCAGACGGTAGAGCAGAGGACTGAAAATCCTTGTGTCGCTGGTTCAATTCCGGCCCGAGCCACAACAATATCAAGACTTACAGGGATTTTATTTAATTTCTGTAGGTCTTTTTTTCGACTACAATTAACTACAATCATCGTCAGTCAGTATCCATTCTTCTCTCAAAACTACAATAATGACTACAAAAGAAGTTAATTATGAATATTGGATTAATTCGTGTGAGTTCAATTGGACAAAAAGACAACACGTCTTTAGAAAATCAAAAGAAAATGATAAATGAATATTGTTCGATTTACTCAATCGAATTAGATGAGATAATTGAAGAAGTATATACAGGAACTACAAGTGATAGAGATGGTCTTAATTATCTTAAATCACTTATTGAAAAAGGAAGTGTTGAATCTGTTGTCGTTATGAAACTCGATAGATTAATGAGGTCATTTAGTGAAGATGTTGTTTTTATAAAGTATCTGTTAGATAATGATGTAAAGATCATTTCAGTATTAGAGAAAATAGATACTTCAACTACAAGTGGTCGATTTTTTATGAATGTGTTGTTGAGTCTGAATGAGATGGAAAGAGATACTATTGTCGATAGAATGAATACAGGGAAACTCAGAAAGTTTGAGAATCATGAGAGAGTATCTGGAACAATTTCTTACGGATATAAGAAATCTGAAAATAGTCTTATTGTTGATAAAGAAGTATCAAAGATTATACACTACATTTATAAAAGATACTTAGAACTCAGAAAACGTGGTTTAACTAAAACTAAGAGTATGAGAGAACTGAGAAAATCTTTGAAGAAAAGAAATTATAAATACAGAGATCGTGAATTCACATCACCGACAATTAACTACATTTTATCAAACAGTTTTTATACTGGTGTTATGACTCACGGAAATAAAACAAATAAACATAAGTATGATACGATTATTAGTTCTCGTCTATTTAATCTTGTTAATCAGTTGTAGTATTTCAGATCAGTTAAGTGAAGATGATACTTATCTTCATTTATATATGAATACTGAACTGATTGAAGATTTATATATAGTAAAATTTGATAGTCTTAAAGATCACAGTTATACATCAGTTTATTATCACACATTAGCCGGGCTCTATCCGTTAGAGATACCATCACTAGCGGGGGGAATAAAGCCGGGGTATTAAAATGAAATCACTTTCAATGATCGCAGCTCTCTTGGCGGCTTTTGGTCTGCTTATCTTCAGTTTTAAGCTCATGGCTCATAATCGTGAAAAACATAATTATGATCAGGATACACCTACTACAACTTATTCCGCTAGCAGTATGAATTTGTACCGGGTCCTAGCATTGATTCTGCTACTTTTTTCAGTGGTGATTATTTATGTATTTGGTGATTGATAAAACCAGTATTAATAACTCATATCCATCCCACCGCCATCAAATCCTTCCCGGTCCCTATTGAATCGTCTTTTCTGTTCCATTTTGCCGAAACTATAGCTGAAGGATAATGATACTGACCGTTTATCACGACGGCGATTGGCTTCCATACTGCGGGTATAATATTCTTCCCGGATTTGATCATATATAACTTCCTCAGTCTCTATTGCGAAACGGCTGTTATCAAACAAATCTCTTACTTTTAATGTCATTGTAAGCTTGTTATCCATGAATTTTCGCTGGAAAGACAGGTCTGCTGTTAGGGATGGCATTATTTTACCAGTTGTTATTTCCATCGGACCCCTATAGCGACCTGAGATATCAAATCTTCCAACCATTGGAATAGTTAGCATTGTACTGCCACGTGCAAAATATCCTTTAGAATTCCCATTTAGATCGGATTCACCAGAAGCGTAGGTGCGTGAATTCCAGGTATTTAGACTCATCATAAACATTACCATTGGCATGGGTCGATAATTCACAAAAAATTCGACACCATGCCGCTCTGATTGCCCGGCATTATCAGAACTCATGACTTCATAGGTAGTATCCTGGAAAACAATATAATCTCGATCCCACCAGCTGATATTATCAGTCAAGTGGGAATAATACACACCCGTATTAAATGTAAGTTTTCTGGAATTACTGGAAAAATTCAAATCCACAACATCACTATATTCCGGGTTAAGATACGGATTACCAGTTCGAATAAAGGAAGTATTATTTGTGCTTCGCGGAAATGGACTTAAGGACCATCTTCGGGGACGATTCACTCGTTTACTAAAACCAAACTGAATTCGTTGTGTAGGATTTAGATTATAGAGAATATTTATACTGGGATAAACCTTGAAATAATTGTTTTCGAACGGTGATTGATTAATAGCATCATCCATTATAGCTGTGAAAATATTTAACGTATCCTCTTCATGCTCACTATCGCCAGATCCCATGCTTGCACTGTTAAATACCTGTTCAACTCTGGCTCCCAGCTGAACACCAAACTTATCCGTAAAGTTATTTAACAACGTACCATACATGGCATGCACATCCTCATTGTAATCAGAATCATAAGGGGTTTCGAGATAATAGAGGTTTTTCTTAAAAACTTTTAGTGTACTTTTAAATCCTGCTTCAAATTTTGAAGATTTGCCAAAAGGATGGGTATAGTCACTTTTAATTATAATATTTCTGTTATCTTCTTCATGATATGGATCTTCAGTCTTGTGATCATGGTCGGATACATTATAATTATTTAAATTTGTAAATGCATGTTCATATCCGTAATCAGTATTAAATGAGCTACTAAATTCTAGAACAAGTTTCCTATCTTTTTGCGGGAAGTCCTTATAATAGCCAAATTCAAAATCTATATCCTTCTCATGATCAAATTCATCCGATTCGAATATATAGTCTGGATTAAAATAAGTAACGTTTTCATAATTATTTTGATCATGATGTTTATAAGTCATGGCCAAGGTTAGCATGTTTTTCTTATCGTGATAATAATCTGTACCTAGTTTTATATTATTTGATATAGGCTCGCGTCTTCCTTGAGTTTCTTGCCTTATTTTATTGGTATAGGTTGGATAGTCATATTGAAATAATCTATCACCACCCCCAAACCTGTTCCACAAACGATAACTTCCATTTGAAAAAATATTAAACTTATCCCTGCGATAATTGATCATCCCCGATAGATTATAACGACTGTATTCACCAGCTGAAATCGTTGCAGACCCATTCATCCCTTCAAAACGGCCGCGCTTTAAAATAATATTTATTATGCCGGCCATACCGTCAGGATCATATTTGGCCGATGGATTGGTAATCACCTCAATGCGGTCAATCATATCAGCTGGTAAATTTTCCACCATTGATCGCCTGTCGCCGCGCATAGGCCGACCATCAATAAGCATGGTTACATTCCCATCACCGCGCAAGGTGATATTCCCATCAATATCTACATCAACAGAAGGGATCTTCTTTAAGGCATCAGACCCTGTACCGCCAATTAAAGACATGTCTTTCTTGGCATAAAAAATGCGTTTGTCCACGGTAAAAATCATATTGGGGATTTCACCATAGACATTTACTTCTTCCATTTGTACAGCTGATAATTCCATCGCTACCCGGCCAATATCTTGCTCTACACCGCCCCCATCACCTGGAAATAGATTTATCGGGCCAATATCAACTTTTTCATAGCCAATGAATTCAATAACTAGTTGATACCTGCCCATGGGAATTTCACTAATATTAAAAGATCCTGTTTGATCCGTTATGCCACCGGTAACGATTTCATTGCTACGCATATTAACAACAGAAACTGATGCATAGGGGATTGGTTCAGCAGTTATGGAATCAACAACGGTGCCTTGCAACACACCAATTTTAGGAAAATTGGCGTTGTTAAATCTTCCCCCTCCTCGACCATGTTGCCCAACAATAATCGTGGAGAATATTAGAATGAAATAAAAAATAGTTTTGTATCTGGATTTCACGTGAACCTTCCGTTTACTATTTTGACGAAATTCAAATTGATTGGTTAAAATAAGTGCTGAACTTCCAATTTATCTCTTCAAAAAAAAATAATTTAATTCACAAATTGTTTCATCAAATTTCTTTTCAGAATCGAAGACGCAGTAATTACGCCGGACATCAGTGCTGCGGAGACACCAGCTGTAACAATATCCTGCCCGGTTAGATATAGGTTTTTGATTGGTGTTTGTGGCTTTAGCCATTTCTGCTTAAAGCGCTCTGGTGTATGGTTAATACCATAAAGTTCACCCTCCTTATAATTAGCAAGATCCCGACTAGTCAAGGGAGTGGACAATTCATAATAATCTACATGCCCCTTAGCCTCTGGTGTCTGTTGATAAAGAACATCTAGTAAATTTTGTGAGATGCTCTCTTTAAGTGCTTCATATTCATCACCGCGATTTTTCCATTCTTTATTTTCCCATTTTTTATGTTTGGAAAATTCAGCAACCGTGATCACCTCGATTGTCGAGGTATTGGGGTGATTCTTGTCCCAGGAGGGATCTTTAGCAGAAGGAAATGAAATAAATACAACAGGATAAGGCTGATCATTATCATCTAAATAATTCTTCAGATTCAAATCGTGGTCATAGTCGGGGTAAACCCATAGATTGGCCTTATTTAAACCCAAATCAGCGGCAGATCTATCCAAACCAATATGCAGACAATAATATCCGGATGATGGTTGCACCTGATCTAAAGTAACAGTGCCATTTGACCCCCTCCTATCATCCTTAAGTAATACTTCGAAGGTATTTTTAATACCGGCACTGCTTATGACCATCTTTGCTTTGATTTCATCGCCATTTTCAAGACGGACACCAAATGCGTTGCCTTTGTGCGTCAATATTTCTTCAACACCAGTACTCAATACTACCTTACTCCCGCGAGATTGAATGCCGGGTATGACTGTTTCTGCAATCATACGTGCGCCGCCTACTGGATAATTACCGCCTTCCCAATAATGACGGGCAACCATCGCTTGTACCCCAAAACTGCTTTGGGCAGGTGGTAATCCATAATCGCCCCATTGTCCAGTCAAGACACCCATTAATTCAATACTACAGCCTAGTTCTTTTAATACATCTCTGGTACTTCGTCCTGCATATTCTAAAAAAGGCTTGCTCATCAACGGATAAGTCAAAGAGCCTAACAAACCAGGAATTGCTTTGTTCGTGTAGTAGGAAAGGCTCTTTTTGACAATCTGGTTAACTAAATCCATATATTTATGAATCACTTTTTCCTCTTGTGGGAAATAATTAATCATTTTATCAATAAAGGCTTCTTTACCACTTACAAAATCATAAGTTTTATCCGGGAAGACTATGCGATCATAAATATCATCCATTCTGGCCCAGTGTAGGTTACCACTTGAAACGTAGTCAAATAGACGCCGCAAGAATGAATTTGGTTTATGAAGATTGCCACCGATGTAGTGAATACCTACATCCCATTCATAATTATTACGTTTAAACGTGTGTGTGTATCCGCCAAATTTGAAATGTTTTTCCAGGACCAGCACCCGTTTTCCAGCGTCTGCCAGTAGTCTTGCCGTGGTAAGACCACTGATTCCTGAGCCTATAATAACCGCATCCCAGTTTTCTGCAGCCATTGTTGACTTATACCGATCACCAATTGGCATAAATAACTTCCTCGATTATATAATTAATCAACATACCTTTTAATTGGGCTATTAGGAAATATAAAGAAAGCGGCTCAGTAATCGAATCTTTAATTGCAATTGCGAAAATACACTAGGATTATGGAAATAGCCCTGCAAGCTTATCCTCTTGTTCCTTGCAAGAAAGGGGTTTCTCTATTACAGGGCTATTCCCTGCTCAGAAATTATAATAAAATTTATATGCAGGACAGTGACTGGGCTCACATAAAGCTCTAGGGTTGAAAAACCGGCCAAAAACGAAAGTTATTATTTGGTTTTATTTCATTTCCGGAAAGAAGAATGTTATGGCGTTCGGATAGGCGAGCAAAATCTTGTCCGTTTGGTCGAACCCATTCAATAAAACTTTCAGTGCCCCATTCACCCATTCTATGAATATAAACAATATGACTGCCGGAAGGAGACCATTGGCCATGATATGCTAAATGCCCAGACGGAAAATCAGTTAAACGTTCCTGCCCTGAACCATCAATATTCATGATCCAAAGGTTGTGATCTCGTTGGTATAAAACCTTTTCACCGTTTGGAGCTATTCTAGGGCGGTCATCTGCTTCCAAGTTACAAACAGTTAAAAATTGGTCACTAAATCCATCAATAGTAATGGACCAGATTTCTAACTGATTTTTTGTAGTCTGGGACGGCATGACATACAATATACTAGGTTCAGGTGAAGTTATGCCCACAGGCACAACTGCGTCTGCTGGATCATTGAATGTTGTTACTTTCTTGTAACCTGATCCATCTGGTCGAATTGTATATAGATTTTTGCTACCAAACCTATCCCCGGCCGTATAAACCACCAAAGAGCCATCCACCGAGAATACTGGATTTCTGGGATCCGTTTCATAGGATAGTCTTAAGGCCGCAGCACCACTATCCAATGGAAGACTATAAATTGCCGTACCATGACCGATCTTCTTCACAAAAACAAGCGTGTCTCCTGCAGGATTCAAATCAAACCAAAGATCTGTGAAAATTTCAGATAATATGGTGACATCACCGCTATCCATATCCATCATAACAAGGTTAGGATCTCCTAAATCATTATCTGTAAAAAATAGCGTTTTACCATCAGGGCTGAAGTGCATGGGATATCCCAATCTTGAAGATGGAGTGCCATCTGTTTTATTCAAAACATCATGGTATTTCTTTGCCATATCAAATTTGAGAGAATTTGTTGTGTCAAATGGATTCGCAGCTAATGATTCAATCCACATAACGGCAGGATCTATAATGCCAGTATCAACTGTTCTCTGGCCACGTATCGGATTATCCATAAGGTATAATGCTTTCTCTTCCAACATGAGCCGAAATATAGAACCTGTGGATTGGCGCTGGTAATACGTTTCTTCGTTATAGTTTAGATCTAAACTAAAGATATCCAATTGATCGCTAAATCCATACCGATCGCCAAAAAACAATACTTGTGTTATTGCATCGCCGCTTATTGAGTCAGAGGATTCCAACCCCCAATAATCTCTTGTTACAAGTGTATAAATATAATGTGCGCCCCAGGGAATATTTTGCTCGATAAACGTGGTATCATTTACATCATTACTTGCCCATAATTCTGTCCTGCCAGTAGTACCATCTAAAGAGCTACCATACAATACATATTCAGCAAAATCCTTTTCTCGATTGCGGGTCCAAATTAAATGAAAAGATTGATTCTCATGTTTGATATACAAAAATCTAGAAGGTATGGGTGGCGCATCTAAAACTTTTGTGAATTGCCCTGTAGCAGAAAAACCAAACGTATCTACTACCGTAATCCAATACCAGCGCGGACTTGCAGGATTGAATTCACTAATACTAACCATGGGAGTGTCAATTGTTGTTACCTCGACTATTTCAATCGTATCCCCTCCTATAGAATCAACCGCTGATAATAAATAATGGCGGAAATCATTTATATGCGATTGCTGCCAGTTTATATCCATTAAAACTGAATCATACTCTATAGTAGTTATTTCCACCAAAGGTGGATAACCACGAGACTGATCAAAGTATACCATTACCGTATCACTGCTGGCAGTATTACCAATTGTATCATAAGCTGTAACAAAAATGCGGTGTTCATTAGTATCTGCAAACTGTGTCGTATTCAAGGTAAAATTATAAAATCCAGCAGTAACCTGTTTTTTTACTAAAAATGAATCCAGATGCAGGATAACAGAATCAATGCCGCCATCATCAATGGCCAATCCAGCCACTGGATGCAATTTGGTTAATGTATCGGCATTCTTAGGATAGGTAAGCCAAAGAAATGGCGGTATCGAATCCAGTAACTTGGGTGGTTCATAAATTGTCGTGTCAATTACATAACCCGATATCCAGCGATCAGGTATAAATGGAACCCTATCAAATATTTTTGGGAGTCTTGGTAATGATGGAATGGATGGCAGCCGCACGGCACACCCCGGTATTAGCATTAAAAATACGAGAAAAAGTAGAATCCGATTTTTCATGTCATTTGGTCATAAGCACTGAGATCGAAATGCTATTTATTATTCCATATAAGACGATAGAGAGACAGGTGGTAGTAAAAGCTGCTAGTATAACAGTCCTCAAATGCTGGTACAAATTCATAATTGGCATGTAGAACCCAGATAGAATACAGGGAAAATAACTAAATAAGAAAGAATAAAATTAATTGTTTGGATGTGATGTTAGATAAATTCAATTTCTTTCAATACCATTATTTGTTGGCGCTGAGATAAATTGAGAATAAAATCAGTACAATAACAAGAATGAAGAAAAATTTCGTGATCAATAATGTTGAGTTTGGTGGTGCGGATCTACCAATAATAGCTGGACCATGTGTGATTGAGAGTCAGGAACATGTATTGCGCATGGCAGAAAAGATAAAGAAAAGCACGACCGCTATAGGTTTGCCGATGATCTTTAAATCCTCTTTTGACAAGGGTAATCGTTCATCGCATAATTCTTATAGAGGGCCAGGTCTTGACGAAGGTCTACGGATCCTTGAAGAGGTAAAAAAATCATTTGATGTACTGCTGACAACTGATATTCATGACGCAACACAAGCAAAGCCTGTAGCAGAAATAATTGATATTATTCAAATTCCCGCCTTCCTTTGCAGGCAGGGCGATCTTCTTGAAGCAGCAGCAGCTACAGGCAAAACAATAAATGTGAAAAAAGGGCAGTTTATGGCACCCTGGGATATGAAAAATACTATTGAAAGGGTTGAGAATGCCGGTGGTGAACAATTATTGCTTACAGAGAGAGGCACTTCATTTGGCTATAATAACTTAGTTACTGATATGCGTTCAATACCCATTATGAAAGAGCTTGGAGTGCCCGTTGTTTTTGATGCCACCCATAGTGCCCAGCAACCAGGAGGCCTGGGGAAAATGACCGGAGGAAACAGAGAATTAATTCCAACACTGGCTAAGGCGGCAGTAGTCGCTGGCTGTGACGCCGTTTTCATGGAGGTGCATGATGATCCCGAAAATGCACTTTCGGATGCAGCAACGCAATGGCCTTTAGATCAACTTGATTCTTTCTTGAAAAGCTTGTTAAATATTTACCAGGTAAGAAATGATTAGATAACCAATAGATGTGATCTAGATCATATCTTTATTTAAATTATTGCCTTTTCGATATAATGATAATAGCTTTACTCAACAACAAGCAAATAAACTTCAAAATAAAGGTGTATAATTAAAGTAAAATGATTATTCACATGAGAAAGGGAGTAATAAACACATAAGGAGGGAATATGAATAAAATCATATCTCGAATGTTAGTTTTTGGCCTCTTGTTTAGTTTTGTTCAAGCACAGGAACCTAGCAGAGACATAGATAAGGAAGAGGCGAAAAATGTCAGTGCTCAACAAAAAGGTAAAAGTGCTGAAAAAGGATCAGCTAGTAGAATTCAAGATGTGGATGCAGAACTACCTGGTGGTTCAGCCGATCAAGGATCTGCTAAAAAGGGCGGCCCTGGTGGGAAATTAGCTCCAGGCGGAAGCAGTGCTAGAGTCAGCTCCGCTGACGAGTTGCCTGGAACTACCTACAACGCAACCCCAAAAAAGGCACAAAGAAAGGGCTTTTTTGGAAGACTTTTTGGTAGGGGAAAATCAGCTAGTAAAGAACCAGCTGCTGGTCAATTACAAGTTGGTCAAAGACCTAGCCAAGAAAAAGGTGATAAAGGCGAACCTGGACCAAGAGTAGAAGGTCCTCCGGACGATGGTGGCGGATAATAAAGTTGGACTATTAAATAATAAAAAAGGGCAGTAAAAACTGCCCTTTTTTATTTTCCCTTTGTTTTGTATACATTCCCCGCTAATATGGGAAAATTTAAGCAATACTTGATCGCTATTTTCTGTGTTCAATCTATTGGAATTAGTGCTGATATAACAAATCAGTTTGGTGCCTCATTATATGAATACGGAGGTAACTACGAGTATTCTTATTATCGGCTTTCCTGGTATTATTCAATAGTAGGTGATGTCAATAAAGGTCCTTTTAATTTACCGGACACTGAATTTTCGATTTATCTAAGTACCAGTAAATCAACCTACTATGGATTTCTTTATACGAATGATGCAAACCTAGTACTGAAAGCTGATCTATTTGCTAATCAAAAATTTTCACCATTTTTAATCTTTCAATGGACCTTTGATTCAACGACCGCTCTGGATTATAGATATAACCCCGGGTTAGGCGGGAAAGTTCGATTAGGGCCCCCAGGATTCTCGATAAGCTATGCATTCCTTGGAGAATATTATAAATACACTGGATATGATGAGGATCAATTGTTAAGACATTCAATTAGACCAAAACTGAAACTGTATCCGGTCGAGGGAATTGAGATAGTTGAACAACTATATTATAAGCCTGAAAGTGGAAACTCAGAAAATTATCTTATTGAAAATATTCTCACAATATCTGTAGATACTGTAATCCCTGGAACTGCAATCACCTTTGAACATACCTATAATGTTAATAGCCATCCTCCTGCAGGTTACAAAAAAGAGGATACATTCTTTTCTGTGGGTATTTCTGTAGAATTATAGTAAATCCCAAATAAACGGATATTTATAAATAATGAATCGTACTGATTTCATTATTCTTCTTTTTTTATTTTCAATTATCAATGGTGCTGAGTGGTCTAATTCTGCGACTCTGTCATTTGCTAACAAAACAGGTAATACCAATATCAATTCATTTTCTGGCAAATTAGTCAGCAGTAATACAGGTGATTTCATACTTTTTGGTAAACTATTAACTGATTCCGAATTCAGTTTATCGGCAAACCATACACGAGGAACACAAAATGATACCAGTCTAGTTGAACATAATGGTGCAGTCACCTTGGTGTTCGATTATCATGCCAACCAAATTTTTTCACCATTTGTGTTTACTGGGTGGGAATATGACTCTCTTGCGGGGGTTGATAGCAGGACAAATTTAGGTGTTGGAGCAAAATACAGATTTACCAAATATTCATCACTTAGCGCTGCTTTATTAATAGAAAATCAGACTTATACAGGCGAAAATACCAAGTTATTGACTCGAATCTCAATTAGGCCGAAATACAAACGGTCATTTGATAATGGCAGTATTTATGACTGGATAATATTTTATCAGCCATCAATTAGCGACTGGAATGATTACCTAATAAAATCAGAATTAAGCGCATCATTCCAAACAAGTGTTCAATGGCTCGCATTCACTTGCACTGCAGTATATGATTATAATTCAAGGCCTCCCGCTGATGTAAAACATGCTGACCTGGATTTAACTATTGGAATAACAATTTCCTTTTAATATTTATTCTAGCATTACAATTTCCTGTCCGTATTTGAGGAGGTTGTTATGTTCTATATTCTTAGACAAATTTTATTAATTTATTTGGTCATTTTCCCTTTCTGTGCCGCACAATCAATGCGGACAGAGTCTGCACCCGGGTTAGGTAATTATGACATACCATTCTACGCAGCAAATACATACCGTTTAAATATTCAACCACCAGATGAATATTTAGGATTTAAGCTTGGCGCAAGACCTGTACACCACGCTGAAGTCCTAGATTACTATAATTACTTAGATAAACTGCTGGACAACGTTAACCTAACTGAATATGGAAATACATATGAAGGAAAACCGCTTATCTATCTCATGGTCTCAAGCAAGAAGAATATGGTTAACTTGCAATCCATTAAAAATTCCATATCTACTTTAGCAGATCCAAGATTAATAAAAACTGCTACCGCTGCCAAAAAAATAATTGCTGACACACCGGCTATTGCGTGGATGGCTTATGGTATTCATGGTGATGAGATATCCAGCACTGATGCTGCAGTACAATTGGCCTATCAGCTAGCAGCAGGATCGGATCCCACTACCCAAAAAATTCTTGAAGAACTGGTTGTGAGCATCGATCCAATGGAAAATCCGGATGGTCGTGAACGCTACCTCCAGCAACTGAAACAATGGCGTGGCGTAGTAGTTAATTCCGATGCCAGTAGCTTGGATCATTCTGGATTCTGGCCGTATGGTCGTGGTAATCATTATTTATTTGATCTTAATCGCGATTGGTTTGCTACCGTTCATCCAGAAACAAGGGGAAAAGTGTCTGCAATTTTAGAATGGAAACCACAATTCTTAGTCGATTCTCATGAAATGGGTGCTATGGACACGTATTTGTTTAACCCTCCAAGGGCGCCATTTAACCCATTCCTTCCCAAAACCATATATAAATGGTGGGACAATATTGCCAAAGACCAGGCAGCAGCTTTTGATGAATATGGCTGGAGTTATTATACCAGAGACTGGAATGAAGAAGTTTACCCAGGGTATGGAAGTTCGTGGGGTATTTACATCGGATTAGTCGGTATTTTATATGAGCAATCTGGTGCAGACGGATCCATCGTAAAAAAAGAAGACGGCACTATCACCACATATAGAGAAACTGTGCACCATCAGTTTATTAGCTCCATGGCAAACTTGACGACCATTGCAAATCACAGAGAAGAGTTACTACAGGACTTTTATGATAGTCGTAAAAAAGCTGTTTCAGTAAAAAATGCTGGAAAAGCATTTGTATTTGCATCTGAATCAAACACCAGTCGTTTAGATGCCCTCGCGGAAACATTAAAGCGGCAAACCATCGAAGTTTATAGAAATAAAAAAGAATTAAAACTACCAAAAGCTACCACCAGCACTGGTGAACAGGTGACACGGCAAAATATACCTGCAGGATCATTGATTGTTCCAATGAACCAGCCGTTGAACCTATTAATAAATAACATTTTGTCATTTGATATTCGTTTAGACACGAAAAGTATGGAGAAAGAACGTCAGAAGCTCATGAAAGACCAAGGTTCAACACTTTATGATGTCACAGCCTGGTCTCTCTCGCATGCGTATGGGACCGAGAGCTATTACACCAAAACAATGCCAAAAATCCCAATGGAACCCTATAAATCCAGCAGGAAAGAGGGGAAACTAATCGGTAAAAATCCCAAATATGGGTGGGCAATCAAAAGTAATGATGATCAGTTTTATCATGTTCTTGCCCGACTATTAGAGAATAATGTGAAAATATGGTGTGCGAAAGAAACGTTCAATGTAGAAGGTGAATTTTTTCCGAGAGGGAGTGTCATTATCCGTGAAAACGCTAATCAAGAACTCAATAAAAAATTATTGAAAAAACTGGCCTCTGATTATGGGTTGAATATATTTGCAGTAAATACAGCATTGGTTTCTAGCGGTCCAGATTTGGGCAGTGGTGATTTTACAATGCTAATTAATCCGCGTATAGCCATTGCATCCGGGCAACCTATTAGTTCTTACAGTTTTGGTGCTACATGGCATTTACTGGATTCAAGAATGAAAAGTCGTACATCACTTATTAATGTAATGGGCCTTGGCTGGCAAGATCTCAGTAAATACAATGTTCTCATTCTTCCCAGCGGCAGTAACCTAAAACGCATACTGGGTGATAGTGGAATTGGTAAATTAAAAGATTGGATAAAAGATGGTGGTACATTAATCAGCTACAGTAATAATGCAGCGTTTCTAGCTGATTCATCCGTAAGCATTAGCTCCGTAAGACTGCGCCGACAAATATTAAATAAACTGGACTCCTACGACCGTGATCTAGCCTTTGCGAAACAAGCAGAAAATGTTTCTATAGACAGCATAGCCCTATGGGAGGGAGGATCCTCAGAGGAAAATCCGACCAAAAAAGAGAATAAGGAAGTACCGGACAACATTAAAGAAATGGATAAACTCGGAAGAAAATTTCGTCCGCAAGGCGCAATTCTAAAAGTAGACATGGATCCTGAACATTGGCTTTCATTCGGATGTGGAGATTACGTACCGGTACTTTATAACACTGGCAATGTATTTATGGCAAAAAAACCGATAAAAACTGCTGGAAGACTAGCTGAAGAATCAAAACTACGTCTGGGTGGGTTGTTATGGCCGGAAGCTAAATCACGAATCGCAGAGTCTGCCTGGGTAACGCAGGAGTCTTATGGGAAAGGACAAATAATTATTTTTGCGACTGAACCCCATTTCAGAGGTTATTTCAGAGCCAGTGAGAGGGTGTTGTTAAATGCTATCTATCTTGGGCCTGGAATGGGTACAAGCCATTTAGTTAGCTGGTAAAATAAAACTGGCATTAATCCAAGATTTAAGATCTGACATAGCATCAAAAACATTTATTCCCCTATTCTCTAACCGCTCAGTGCTTGAATGCCCCCAGGATAATAATGCACAGTGAGAGCCAATTGCATTTGCAACTTCCAGATCATGCTCTGTATCCCCAATAAACAATGTATTTTTTGGAGCAATGCCTAATTTATTTATCCACATTTTTCCCGTTTCAATTTTTCCATATGCATAATGATTATCCTGTCCCAATACTGCTATGAAATAATGATCAATATTATGGTGCTTAGCTAATTTATTTAATATTTTTTGGCTACTAGCTGATAAAATTGAATGTGACACACCATTTTCGTTTAGTTCAGCGATCAAATCAATTATTCCATCATGTAACTGTGGTTCAAAAGCTCGGGCATTGTATTCATTGATAAATTCTGATCCGGATACAGAGAATGGTTCCTTATCAAAGTCGAATCCCAATCGTTGATAATATTCAATTACTGGAAACGTGAAAAGCTGCAAGTATAGATCTTCTGTTAATTCAGCCATATTTCGTCTAGCTAATACAATATTCATAGCGGCAATTGTCAGCCAGCGATCATCAAGCATTGTACCGTTCCAATCCCAAATGATATGTTTCAATGCTATCATTAAATTCCAAACATGGGGTATAAAAAAATAAAAAGCGATAACTTTTAATGATGGATTTTCAACGTTTTATTACACATCTAGAAATCACGATCACCAATGATCTCCCTGGTGAAGAGTCACACAAAAAAATGGGAGTGAATTATGATCAGTCTATAGAATTACCTTTTTCAAAAAATAATTCTACGCCAGCAGCTGTACTCATATTATTATACTCGGAAGATAATGAAATATATTTTTTCTTAACCAAACGAACTGATGAACTAGAACATCATAAAGGGCAAATATCTTTACCTGGTGGTACGCAAGAAGGGAATGAAAAATTAATAGATACAGCCCTGAGAGAAACACAGGAAGAAATTGGTATAAATAAAACTTCCATATCGATTATCGGTACAATTACTCCTCTATTCGTTCCAGTTACAGGATTTATGATATACCCGTTCATTGGATATTCACTGAATAAGCCAGATCCCAAGCCGGACCCGGTAGAAGTTGCAGCAATTTTCTCAGTTAATATTTCAGATCTTCTCAATAAAGAGAATCGTACCATCGAGCAACGGAGTATCGGCGGATATGATGTACAGGTCCCATATTTCAAACTCAATGACTATCAGGTCTGGGGTGCTACATCAATGATCCTTTCCGAGTTTAGAGATCTTATAAAATCCATAAACGAGAAATAAAATGAACCGAATTGGTATTGATCTCGGCGGAACGAAAATTGAAGCCATTTTATTATCTTCGGCAAATAAAGTGGTAGAGCGCACGCGGATACCTACAAACCAACGGGATGGTTACGAAGCTATCATTGAAAGGATAATCAATTTAACGAAAAAAGTTAGATCTAAAGCAAAGCAGGAATGCAGTATTGGTATTTGTACTCCCGGTGCTTTAGATATGGAAACAGGTATCTTAAAGAATAGTAATACTGTTTGCTTAATTGGGAAGCCAATAAAAACTGATCTTGAAAATGCATTGAATTGTTCAGTGAAGATTGATAATGATGCAAACTGTTTTGCCATGGCAGAGGCATTACTGGGAGCAGGAAAAAACTATGCGGTTGTATTTGGTGTAATAATTGGGACTGGGGTAGGTGGCGGGTTAATATTAAACCGCCGTATACACCATGGGCGGCTATTTATTGCTGGAGAATGGGGGCATCAAATACTACACCCCAATGGCCGAAAGTGTTATTGCGGGAAAATGGGTTGTGTGGAAACCTATTTAAGCGGTCCTTCATTAGAAAAATATTGGGTCGAACTAGGTGGAAAAGCACTTTCTCTGGAAAATATAATTGAATCATTTGAAAATAATCCGAATGAGGAATATTTAAAATGGAGAAAAGAATATTTAGCCAATTTTGGTATAGCACTTTCCAATGTGATCAATATTATTGACCCTGATGCAGTAATCCTAGGCGGCGGCGTATCAAATATATCTTTTCTTTATGATGAAGGGATTGTCGCCGTAAGAGAAAACATATTCAGCACAAAGGATGACACGCCAATTCTGCCGAATAAATTAGGTGATTCTGCGGGTGTTTTTGGTGCCGCTTTATTGGGCCAATATTAATGGAATTAGGACAATGGCTGAACTCCCTTGCTTGGCTTGACCATGTTGTTATATTATTATTTTTCGTGGTTGCCAGTTATCTGGCTCAATTATCAATTGCAGGGTTCAAGCGTATCATACAGCTCGCTCAAAAAAAGAATCCATACGCAGGTGAAATACAATCTACACTATTTCTGTTTTTTGGTTTTGCAATTCCATATACAATAATATTATACAAGTTATTGGGTAATATTATAACCCAATATTTAAAAACTATTTTTTAGAACGCTTACGCAACTTTTGCATTGTTTTCCAAAGCACTTTTGGCAATTTATCAAGTTCATTGAATTGTCCGGCACCTTTTAACCATTCGCCGCCATCAATGGTAACCACTTCTCCATTGATATAGCCAGCCTGATCGCTAATTAAATAGGAAGCAAGGTTAGCTAATTCTAGATGCTCACCAAACCGTTTCAATGGTACACGATTTTTCATTTTCTTTTCAATATTCAAACCTGGCGGGACTAACCGTTTCCATGCACCTTCTGTCGGAAATGGTCCAGGTGCAATAGCATTGGAACGGATATTGTATTTTGCCCACTCTACTGCCAGGGAACGTGTCATTGCCAACACTCCCGCCTTTGCAGATGCAGAGGGAATAACATAACCAGAGCCTGTCCAGGCATAGGTAGTGACTATATTCAATATACTTCCATTTTTTTGTTTAATCATTTCTTTACCAACTGCAAGTGTGCAGTTAAATGTGCCGACAAGTACAATATCTACAACTGCCTTGAATGCACCCGCTGATAGCATTTCCGTTGGAGAAATAAAATTGCCAGCTGCATTATTTAATAGTATATCAATTCGCCCAAATTTATCTAGGGCAGCACTGACCATTTCATTTACTTGATCCATTTGGCGAACATCACATTTTACACCCAATACTTCAGCTCCGGTTTGCTCTAATTCCTGCGCCGCTTTTGCGATAACATCTGCTCTCCTACTGCCTATAATTAAATTAGCCCCCAGCTCGCCAAAGCGGGTTGCCATAGATTTGCCAAGGCCAGTACCTCCGCCGGTAATAAGGATAACTTTGTTTTTTAGGAGATCTTCTTTAAACATAATCAACCTGTTGCAAAATCAAGTTTTCAATCATTTTAATAATTTTATTAGACTGTTCAAGCATTAATAAATGCCTAACCTAATCCATAATGCTGAATGTAGCATTTGGCAACATATCCGCCAATGCCTTTACATTCTATTTCAATTAATTAATGTATATATCAAAACATTCTTTTCTTTGACAGAGTTTTCCAGGGATACATATCCCAGTCTATTCTTAAAACTTATGATTTATGGTTTGTTTGTAGTGTGACCGTTGAATCAAGTTCAAGTAAATTACTATATTATTAATCGTGATAATTTATCCATTCGTTTGTTTTTACCTGTACGATTGACATAATAATGCCCAAGAAAAACCTCGCTAAGCTCTTTGTCCTGGATACTAACGTAATTCTACACGACTCCAGTTGCATTACTCATTTCGAAGAAAATGATATTGCCGTACCCATTACGGTGCTTGAAGAACTAGATAATTTCAAGCGCGGTAACGAACAAATTCATTTCAATGCTCGAGATTTCCTCAGGATCCTTGACGAATTAACTGGAGATCAATTGTTTGATGACGGCGTATCAATTGGCAAAAGCAAGGGGAAAATCCGCGTAATAGTTGGTAAAGATTGGCATCCTAAGCTAGGGTCCCTGTTCACTGAAGATACGCCTGATCACCGCATTCTGAATGTTGCATTGTGGTTAAAAGAAGATAATAAAGGTACAGAATTGATCATCGTATCAAAAGACACCAATCTCCGAATGAAGGCAAAATCTCTTGGCATACCTGCACAAGATTACACTACAGATAAAGTTGAAAGTGTAGAAAAAATTTACACTGGAGTACGAATGATAGAAGGTATGAAAATAGAATTCATAGATGCCTTGTATAATTCAAACAATGGCGTTGCATTGGGAAAAGCCATTGATATCAATGATGCAACTCCAAATGAAAATTTTATTTTAAGGAATAACCATAAATCAGCGTTGGCTACTTATGATGGCAATAAAAAACAACTATTGCGTGTCAACAAGCAGCAAGTATATGGGATAATGCCAAGAAACGCAGAACAGTCCTTTGCGGTAAACGCATTAATTAACCCCAACTTACAACTGATCACACTTTCGGGTAAGGCAGGTACTGGGAAGACACTATTGGCACTTGCAGCTGCTTTAGAAAGGAGAAAGGAATACAGACAGATTTATTTAGCTAGGCCCATAGTGCCCTTGAGTAATCGTGACATTGGATACTTGCCAGGTGATATAAAATCAAAACTTGATCCATATATGCAGCCATTATTTGATAATCTTTCAGTAATTCTGCACCAATTTTCAGAAAAAGATGGTCGCGCTAGTAAGTTAACAGAGATGCTGGATAAAGAAAAATTAGTTATTACTCCATTAGCCTATATAAGAGGACGCAGTTTTCAAAAAGTGTTTTTCATTATTGATGAGGCACAAAATCTCACTCCCCATGAGGTAAAGACTATCATCACTCGCGCTGGAGAAGGCACCAAAATTGTTTTTACAGGTGATATTCACCAGATAGATCATCCTTATCTAGATACACTATCCAATGGATTGAGTTTTTTGATAAACCGCATGGTGGGGCAAGCAATGTACGCTCATATCACCTTGAAAAAAGGTGAGCGATCTGCTCTTGCAGAACTGGCAAGCGACCTGTTATAATTCATTATTGAATAAACCAATTTTCCATTGCTGAAAAAATTATTTAATATATATCCTGGTGAGGGATTACCAACTCTCATTCTGTTCATCTATTATTTTGCATTTGTAGCAATTAGTATCACAGGAAGCGCTGCACGAGATGCTTATTTCCTTAACATGGTTGACCGGAAATACTTACCACTCATGTTTTTAGCTGTAGCTATTGTACTTATAATAGTTATTGAAATCTATAACAGACTATCAAAAAACAGGGATCTAACACAGATAGTCACTATGTCCAGTTTAGTTTTTATTTTTTCCCTAGTATTAATACAAAACCATCTTGAAGGATGGGTTATACCGTTCCTTTACGTATGGATGGAAGTCATAACCGTGATTACCATAACACAATTCTGGATATTAGCAACCGATATATTTAATCCACGACAGGGAAAGCGTTTGATTGGTTTGCTGGGAGCTGGTGGTGCGCTGGCAGCTATAATTATAGGTTCCAGTATTAAACAGTATGTGTCCCTTTTTGGATCAGAAAATCTACTGTTTGTTACAATTGGGTTTTTAGGAGTTGTTATTTTAATGGCAAACTTTATCCGACCTTATCGAAACATTAATGAACAGAAAAATCAATCCATAAAAAAGGATGAACAACAAAAATCGGATAAATCATTTACACCATATTTAAAGTCACTTGCAGTAGTTATCGGTCTAGCAGCAATTGTTTCACGCATTGTTGATTATCAATTTAAAATGATAGCAGTGGCTGCATTTCCTTTACAAGATGACCTAGTTAATTTTTTTGGGAAATATTACGCTCTGACCGGTATTGCTACAATGGTAATACAGTTATTCATCACAAGTAGGCTTTTATCAAGATTTGGTGTGTTAATCGCAATCTTGATTTTACCATTATCGCTGATGATTGGATCGATCGGGTTTTTTCTCAGCCCAATACTAGCTGCAGTTTTCCTATCCAAATTCTCTGACCAGGTTTTCAAATTCACATTGCACAATGCTTCAATTCAATTATTATGGATCCCAGTTAAGAACACTGTGAAAACTAGATTAAAGCCAATTATTGAAGGTTCTATACGTGCCGGCCTGGAAGGAGTATCTGGAATCTTAATATTTATTGCTGTCACCATATTTAACACCCCAATTCATTATCTTAGTTTATCGATCGTTTTAATTTCCATTTACTGGATAAATAAATCGTTTTCATTGAAAAAACTTTATGTCGACGCACTACAATCAGCCATTGAAAAACGACAATTAAATTTTGAAGAGCTAACTCTGGATATTCAGGATCAAACAATGGTAAAAACCATTGAAACAGCTTTAAATAATTCCGA
>ENA-ORDI01000477-ORDI01000477.1-marine-metagenome-genome-assembly--contig:-NODE-477-length-27625-cov-7.326775_pt1 | contig 27625 bp, 23 predicted proteins | sample MGYA00248628_ERZ508525 | MGnify/ENA primary metagenome ERZ508525 (study PRJEB26195, sample SAMN05422138) | marine metagenome | isolation source: East of Porto Seguro, South Atlantic Ocean | place... | reverse complement strand
TCTTTCTCTAGCAGGCAATCCAAATATTGCATTTGATCAATTAGAAATTCTTCAAAGGAAAAAAAAAGGCATTGTTCAAAACATTATATGTCCAATTAGTGAAATAAAAACTTTAAGTGAAGAAATAACATCCACGATTAAAGCTGATTTAAAAAAAATAACTTCTAGAAGGAAGAGTATTTGTGGACTTAAATTTGATAATCCTCAAATTATGGGAGCTCTTAATATAACACCAGATAGTTTTTCTGATGGTGGTTTATTTTTTGATGAATCAAAAGCATATGATCAAGCTAATTTAATGATAATGAGCGGGGCGACAATTATAGATGTTGGGGGAGAGTCAACCAGACCAGGCTCAAAAGTTGTTAATGAGAAAGATGAATGGGATAGAATAAAAAATATTATAATCAAACTAAAAAAAATTTTTCCAAATAAGCCTTTATCTTTGGACACAAGAAAATCATATGTAATGAAAAAAGGGATAGAATGTGGAGTTAATATTATTAACGATGTATCAGGTTTAAATTTTGATAAAAAATCTTTTGATGTTATTAATTCAAAAAATATTCCTTTTATTTTACATCATATGCAAGGAACACCAGATACTATGCAAAAAAATCCAAAGTACGACGATGCGCTACTAGATATCTATGATTTTTTTGAAGAAAAGATTGGTTTTTGTATGAAAAAAAATTTTAAAAAAAAATTTATTGTAATAGACCCAGGAATAGGTTTTGGAAAAAACTTAGAACATAATATAAGAATTATGTCTAAAATTTCCACATTTCATAGTTTGGGATGTCCAATATTAATTGGAACATCTAGAAAAAGATTTATAGAACATATAGTAACAAAATTTGATACACCAGATCGGACTGGCGGCACATTAGCATCAGTGCTATATGGACTTTTGCAGGGAGTTCAGTTATTCAGAGTTCACAATGTTAAAGAAATTAATCAAGGAATATTAGTTTTCAATAAAATTTTAAATACAAATTAATTCATGAGCAATAAATATTTTGGAACGGACGGTATAAGAGGTACCGTCAACCAAGGCAATATTACGGGAGAAAAATTTTTTAAGTTTGGATTAGCTGCAGGAACTTATTTTAAAAACCAAAAAAAAACTAAGCAAATAGCAATAATTGCCAAAGATACAAGATTATCTGGTTATACATTAGAACCGGCTTTGGTATCAGGTTTAGTTTCAGGTGGAATGCATATTTTTACATTGGGGCCTCTACCTACTAATGGACTTGCAATGTTAACAAGATCAATGAAGGCAAACATGGGAATTATGATTACCGCATCTCACAATCCTTATTACGATAACGGTCTTAAATTATTTGGTCCGGATGGCATGAAATTATCAGACAGAATAGAAAGAAAAATTGAAAGATTAATAGATGCCAAAAATACAAAACAGCTTACAAAGCCAAAAATGTTGGGTAGAGTTAAAAGACTTGAGGATGGTAACGATAAGTATATCGAAATATTAAAAAAAAATTTTCCACAAAATTTTAAACTAAAAGGAACCAAGATAGTTTTAGATTGTGCTAATGGAGCAGGATACATAGCTGCTCCTAAATTACTAAAAAATCTTGGAGCAAAGGTTATGTCAATTGGTGTAGAACCTAATGGCTTTAATATTAACGATAAATGCGGATCTACCTATCCATCTAAAATTCAAATAGCTGTAAAAAAATACAAGGCTCATGTTGGTATTTCATTTGATGGTGATGCAGACAGAATTATTATGTGTGACGAAAACAGCAAAGTTATAGATGGCGATCAAATTATTGCGATGCTTGCTCGTAGATGGAAGTCAAAAAAAATTTTAAAAGGTGGTGTAATAGGAACTTTAATGTCGAACTATGGATTAGGGAATTTTTTAAGAAAAGAAAAAATTAGATTTCTTAGATCAAAAGTTGGAGACAGATACGTAAAAGAAAAAATGAAAAAATTAAATTTTAATTTAGGTGGTGAACAATCTGGACATATAATTCTTGGTAAATTTGCAACTACCGGAGATGGTTTGATGGTCGCATTAGAGGTTTTGTTTTCATTAAGAAAGGGAAAAAAAGCTAGTCAATTACTTAATGTTTTTCGACCTTTGCCACAAATATTAGAAAACGTAGCAGTCAAAGATAACAATGTTATCACTAAAACCAAATGCAAAAATGCAATTAAAAAAGCAAATAAATTAATGAACGGGTATGGAAGATTATTAATAAGAAAATCAGGTACAGAGCCAAAGATAAGAATTATGGGCGAGTCTTATGATAAAAATTTAATTTTGAAATGTATAAATATAATTAAGAGATCAGTAAAAAGATGAAACCCAAGTCAAAAGTATTAATAATTGCTGGCTCTGACTCTTCAGGTGGAGCTGGTATACAAGCAGACATTAAAACTGTAACAGCACTAGGCTCTTATGCAATGACTGCTATAACCGCAGTTACAGCGCAAAATACTAAAGGCGTAAAAAAAATTATCTCAATTCCCACAGAAATTGTTCAAAAACAAATAACAATGATTTTGGATGATATTGGAACCCATGCTGTAAAAATAGGCATGCTCCATAATGCAGACATAATAAAAAGTGTTTATAAAACTTTAAAAAAATATAAATTAAAAAATGTTGTTCTTGATCCAGTAATGATTGCTAAAAGTGGAACAAAATTAATTAGTAATAGCTCAATTAAGCATTTAAAAAAACTACTTCTTCCCTTATGTACTCTAGTTACACCGAACATTCCGGAAGCAGAAATATTAACTGGATATTCAATTTCAAATAAAGAAGGTATGATTAAAGCGGCAAAAACAATTCTCAACATGGGATCAAAAAATGTGCTATTAAAAAGCGGTCATCTAAAAAATAAAATGATTTTTGATGTTTTAGCTACAAAAAAAGGAATAAAGATTTTTAAAAAAAGAAAAATTATAACGAAAAATACACATGGAACCGGTTGCACTTTATCTTCTGCTCTCGCTACATGTTTATCCCAAAAGAAAAATATAGTTAAATCATGTAAAATCTCTCTAAGATATGTAGATAAAGCAATAATTTCAGCACCGGGTTATGGAAAAGGATTTGGACCGTTAAATCATTTAGTTTCATTTAATTTAAAAAATCTCAATGTCTAATGTAGTGGTCGTAGGTTCCCAATGGGGAGATGAGGGAAAAGGAAAAATTGTTGATTGGCTTTCAGAAAAAGCTGATGTGGTAGCAAGATTCCAAGGTGGTCATAATGCAGGCCACACACTTGTAGTAAACAATATCACGTATAAGTTAAAATTATTACCTTCAGGAATAGTTAGAAAAAATAAGATTTCGATTATTGGAAATGGTGTTGTCATAGATCCATGGGCTCTGTTAGATGAAATTAAGCAAGTGAAAAAGTTAGGGATAAAAATTACAAATAAAAATTTATACATAGCCGAAAATGCAACATTAATTTTACCTCAGCACAAAGAGTTGGATGGAATAAGAGAAGATGTAAAAAATATAGATAAAATAGGAACAACAAGAAGAGGAATAGGTCCGGCTTATGAAGATAAAGTAGGAAGAAGAGCAATTCGGGTAATGGATCTTGCAAACAAAAAAAATTTATCAAAGAGAATTGATATGATGCTATTTCATCATAACTCAATAAGGAAAAGTTTGGGAAAAAGTAAAATAAATAAAAGAAAATTAATTAATGATTTAACAAAAATTTCTTCAAAAATTCTCAAATATTCAAAACCAGTTTGGAAAAAACTAGAAGAATTTAAGAAGAAGAAAAAGATAATTCTTTTTGAAGGAGCTCAAGGTGTGCTTTTAGATGTTGACCATGGAACATATCCATTTGTAACATCCTCAAACACTGTTGCAGGAGAGGCTTCTGCAGGAACAGGATGTGGTCCTAATACAATTAATTATATTCTCGGTATAGTTAAAGCATATACAACGAGAGTGGGTGAAGGCTCATTTCCCACAGAGCTAAAAAATGAAATAGGAAATAAAATTGGAAGAAGAGGTAAAGAATTTGGAACTGTTACGAATAGAAAAAGAAGATGCGGGTGGTTTGATGCTGTATTGGTTAAACAATCATGTGCTATATCCGGCATCAATGGAATAGCTTTGACAAAAATTGACGTTCTAGACGAATTTAAAAATTTATATATTTGCGTAGCGTACCGGCTTAACGGAAAAAAAATTGATTATTTTCCTAGTTCTTTACATGATCAGATTAGAGTACAGCCAATATATAAGCGATTTGATGGATGGTTAAAAAATACAAAAGGTATAAAAAAATGGAAAAACCTACCAAAAAATGCAAAAAAATATATTAATTTTATTAAAAATTATTGTGGTGTTAAAATGTCTAGCATTTCAACAAGTCCGAAAAGGGAAGATACTATACTTTTAGAAAATCCTTTTAAATAAAAATTAATTTCTTGGAAGCAAATTATTTGATTTTGCTGCGTTGAGCATAGCTTTTTGTAACTTTTCAAAAGCCTTTGTTTCTATTTGTCTAATTCTTTCTCTGCTAACTTTATATATTTTGCTTAAATCTTCTAAGGTCACAATATCTTCTGACAATCTTCGCGCGGTTAATATTTCTTTCTCTCTTGGATTCAAAATGCTCATTGAGTTATCCATTAATTTTTTTTTCTTAGCAAACTCTTGCTTGTGGGACAATTTTAATTCTTGGTCTGTTCTATTATCAACTAACCAATCTTGCCATTCTGCACCATCTTCATCTTTTATTGGGTCATTAAGTGATTTTTCTTTTCCGAGCAATCGTCTATTCATTGAGACAACTTCTTCTTTTTTTACATTTAATCTTTTTGATATTTCATCAACATGTTCGGTCCTTAGGTCGCCAGCATTATTAGCAGATAATTGATTTTTTATTTTCTTTAAATTGAAAAAAAGTTTTTTTTGAGCTGCAGTTGTACCCATTTTCACTAAGCTCCAGGATCTTAATATGTATTCTTGAATTGAAGCCTTTATCCACCATATTGCATACGTGGCCAATCTAAAACCTTTTTCAGGTTCAAATTTTTTGACTGCTTGCATTAAACCAATATTTCCTTCAGAAACCATTTCGCTTACTGGCAATCCATATCCTCTATATCCCATAGCAATTTTTGCAACTAATCTTAAATGGCTAGTAATTAATTTTTGTGCAGATTTTAAATCTCCTCTGTTGCGCCAATTTTTGGCTAACATATATTCTTCTTCCGAGCTTAGAATTGGAAATTTTTTTATCTGTGTTAAATAGCTAACTAAGCTTCCCTCTAATCCTATAGATGGTAAATTTGAATTAATTGTTTTTGTGTTCATAAATTTAAAGAATATGTATTATCAAATTAAGGCAAATACAAGATGGCTAAATACTAGCTTTTTTGAGGTTTTTAATCAATGAGTCAAAATCTTTGGGTCTCTTTGCTTCAAAAAAAATTTCTCTTTTTGTTTTTGGATGAACAAAACCTAAACTCTTTGCATGTAAGGCTTGTCTATTAAAATTATTAATTTTTTTTTCTAAACATAGATCAATTTTTCTAAATTTTTTTTTTGTTTTACCATAAGATTTGTCTCCTAAAATTGGATTTCCCTTAAAATTCATATGAACTCTTATTTGATGAGTTCTTCCCGTTTCTAATTGACATTCTATAAGACTGATTTTGGGAAGATTTAAATTTTGAAAAACTTTCAAAGTTTTGTAATTCGTAATTGCTATTTTACCCTTTTCTTTTCTCACAGCCATGAGCTGTCTATTTTTTACACTTCTTGATATTTTTTCACTTATTTTTCCATTTTGGGGTTTTAGAGAACCCCAAACTAGAGCTTCATATACTCTTTTTATTGAATGATTACTAAATTGTTTGGATAAACTAATATGAGCATTGTCATTTTTTGCAACAACAATTGCTCCACTGGTATCTTTATCAATTCTATGAACTATGCCAGGTCTTAATTTTCCACCTATACTTGAAAGATTATTTTTATATTTAAATAACAGACCGTTCACAATCGTATTTTCGTAATTACCTGCACCAGGATGGATCACCACTCCAGGAGATTTATTAATAATAATTATGTCATCGTCATCATATAAAATATCCAAAGGGATTTTGTTTGGCTTAATTAGAGTTTCTTTTGGGAGAGGAAAATTAACTTTTATTTGATCCTCTTCTTTTATTTTTTTTGAGGTACTGTTAATTATTATATTATTTAATTTTACTTGACCATCACGGATCAAAGCTTGAAGTTTAGTTCTGCTTAATTCATTTATTTGTGATTGCAAAAATTTGTCAATTCTATATCCATGAGAATTTAATGGGACAATTATATTAAATATATTTTTTTCCATTATTTATATTATATACTGTGTATAAATTGTATTTAAGGGCCATTAGCTCAATTGGATAGAGCGCGACGCTTCGGACGTTGAGGTTGTGGGTTCAAGTCCTACATGGCCCGCCAAAAAAACTATTCTCCAACATTAATTAGTGTTCCCTTCTTTCTCGCCCCTGAAAAAGCTAAGTAAAATACTCCAACAGCTGAAGTAAAATAAATTAAATTTAATATCAATGCAGATACAATATTAGAATAATTTACTACATTATTTAATAAAATAGATCGAACTTCTTCAAATATATAAACCAACGGTAAACCTTTGGCTAATATTTGTAACCAATCTGGTAAAATTGATAATGGATAATAAACACATCCTAATGGAGCTAAAAGAAAAAGCGATGACCAGGCTACGTTCTCAAAAGCGGGGCCATATCTTAGAAGTCCAGAAGTAACCAGTAAACCTAACGTTATTCCAAAAAGATATAAACTTAAAAAGAGCAAAATTAATGATGGCCCCAAGTTAAATATGGAAACACCAAAAAATGGAGCCGCAAGAAGGATTGCTGGAATTATTCCAATTAATGTTCTTAATAAAGCCGTTGCGGTAAGAGCTGTTATAATTTCACTGATTTTTAAAGGAGATACAAATAAATTAGTAAAATTTCTACTCCAAATTTCTTCAAGAAACAACATGTTAAAACTTATACTTGATCGAAATAAAAAATCATAAAGAATTGCAGCACTTAAAATGACACCTACGGTATGGTTATAGAAGTCACTGTGCGTTGCAAAAAATTTTGAAATAAATCCCCAAAGAACTATTTGAATCGTGGGCCAATAGATTAAATCTAAAATTCTTGGTAAAGAACTTCTAATTACATATAAATGACGAAGAGACAGGGCATAAATTCTGTGAAATTTCATATTATTTATTCTCTAACTATTTTTAAAAACACTTCTTCTAAATTTTTTCTTCCATGTTTATTGATTAAATCACTGCTTTTTCCTTTATCAATTATCTTACCATCTTTCATCATCATCACTTCGTGGCAGAGTCTTTCCACTTCATTCATATTATGTGAAGCTAGTAAAATAGTTGCACCTTTTTTAGATGCAAAATCTTCTATGAAAGTTCTAATTTTATCACCGACATCAGGATCAAGGCTTGCGGTGGGTTCATCTAAAAGGAGTATTTCAGGATCGTTGACTAATGCTTTAGCCAAGGAGACTCTATTTTTTTGACCTGAGGAAAGTTCGCCAGTTTTTCTTTTTTTGAATTCAGTTAAATTTAATTTTTCCATTATTTCAGAAATTTTACCTTCTAAATTTTTAACACCGTACAATCTTCCGTACACTTTAAGATTTTCTTCAACAGTTAGTTTTTTGGGCAATTCAATATATGGAGAAATAAAATTCATTTTTTCTAATAAACTTGTTCTATTATTTTCAATGTTTTGGCCATTAATAACAACGGTACCCGAAGTAGGTTTTATTAATCCTAACATCATACCTATGGTAGTAGATTTGCCACATCCATTTGGTCCTAAAAGACCAATTATCGTGCCCTTATTAATTTTAAAACTTATATTATTTACAGCTAAAGCATTTTTGAACCGTTTAGCTAAATTATTAACCTCAATTGTTGCTATATTCACTTGTTTGACGCTTTCCTTAATCTATCATTTATTGCACAACCAATTTCTGTATTGGGTATTTTTACTACAGCTATTGATTTAAAGTTTCTTTTTCTTATTTCTCTCAAAGTTTTGTATAAGTTATTTGCAGCTTCTTTCAAGTTGCCTTTTTTGCTCAGATTAAAATAATTTTTTCCAACTTTAAATTTTTTACCGAAGCCAATCAGCGCTTGATGTTTTTCAGCATTTTTTCTATTCATTTTTACTGGTATTCCAGGTGAGTAGTGTAGTTTTAATTGCCCTGGAGCTTTAACCCTTTTTGAATTTTTCTTAATTTTAATTTTTTTTTTTAAAATTTTTTGAATTTTTTCTACAGTAACACTGCCTGTTCTTAAAACACATGGTTTTCTAGTCAAGTCTACTATAGTAGATTCTAGTCCAATTTTACATTGACCACCATCGAGTATGAATTTAATTTTATTTCCAAATTCCTCAAACACATCTTTTGCAGAGGTTGGACTTAGCTTTGATGAAATGTTTGCGCTTGGTGCTGCGAGTGGAAATTTTAAAATACTAAGCAAATTTCTTGCAACTTTATGTTTTGGAACTCTAACAGCTACAGTTTTTTTCCTAGCAGTGGCTAATTTTGAAATTCTCGATTTTTTCTTTTTTTTTAAAATAAAAGTAATTGGCCCAGGACAAAAAGCACTATAAAGCTTCTTAAAATTAGTATTTAGTATTACTTCATTTTCCAAATCATTTAAGTTTTTAAAATGAATTATAAGAGGATTAAAATCTGGTCTTTTTTTTAACTTGAAAATTTTTTTTATAGATTTATCAGAATAAGCGTTTCCAGCTAGCCCGTAAACAGTTTCAGTTGGTATTCCGATAATATTATTATTATCTAAGTTTTTTTTTGCTTTTTTTAAATTAACTAAATTAGGTTTGTATATATTTAAATAGATTTTTTTCATAAATTAATTAGTATATGGATATAGTATGAAATCAAAAAATATTCCAGCTGATATAAAATCAAAATCAATAAAAGAAGCGCAAAATGAGATCAAAGAGATCATTACGAACCTAGAAAATACTGAGACAAATCTAGAAGAATCAATGGATAAATATAACAGAATGATGCAATTAAATTATCATATTCAAGAACAATATAAGAAAAAATTGAAGGAAATCAAAGGTTCTGATTTTGGCGATAATAAACAAACGTCTATTAAAGAATAAACATATTTTATGCAAAAATTTTCAGATAAGTTAAACGTCATTGCGGGAGATACAAACGCCTGTTTAAAAAAATTTTTTTTCAAAAAAAATAAATATTCATATTTAATTAAGCCTATGAAATATGGTGTTTTTTCCGGAGGGAAAAGATTTAGATCGGCCATTATTGTTAATGTAGGCAAAATTTTTAATATAGATTATAAAAAATTAATTATTGTTGGAGCTGCAATTGAATGTGTACATTCTTATTCACTAATACATGATGATTTACCAGCGATGGATAATGACGACTTAAGAAGAGGTAGACTTGCTACACATAAAAAATTTAACGAATTTACAGCAATCTTAGCTGCAAATTCTTTACTTACACTAGCGTTTGAAATTTTATCTAGTAAAAATTTAAAACTTTCTTCAAAAGTAAAAAATGAATTAATAACATCATTGGCGATTTATTCTGGCTTTTCAGGTCTTGCTGGAGGTCAATATTTTGATCTTGCTTTTGAAAATAAAAAAATTTCTAAAAAAAAAATTATTAATATACAAAACAATAAAACTGGAAAATTATTTGCTTTCTGCTGTGAGTGCGCAGGAATTATCAAGGAACAAAATTTTAAAAAAAGAAAAATATTAAAAAAAATAGGCTTAGATATTGGTCTATTATTTCAAATTACAGATGATTTAATTGATTTCAAAGGGGATAGTAAAATCGTTGGAAAACCTACGAAAATGGATAAAAATAAAGGTAAACCGACACTAGTTAACTTGCTCGGTTATAAAAAAACTTTAAATTTTGCAAATAATTTAAAAAATAAAATAAACAAAAAAATTCAAAATTATGGTATTAAATCTCAAGATTTATTACAATCAGTAGAATTTATATTAGATAGAAAATCTTAAATGACAAAAAAGAATTTATTAGACCAAATTAAATACCCGATAGATTTAAGGAAATTAAAAAAAGAAGAACTTAAACAATTAGCAAAAGAGCTTAGACAAGAATTGATTGACGTTGTTTCGGTAACGGGCGGCCATTTAGGAGCAGGTCTCGGTGTTATAGAATTAACCGTTGCACTGCATTACGTATTTGATACACCAAAAGATAAATTGGTTTGGGATGTTGGACATCAAGCTTATCCTCATAAAATAATTACTGGTAGAAGAGATAGAATTAGAACTTTAAGAAAAGGTGGAGGTCTTTCAGGTTTTACAAAAAGATTAGAAAGCGAATACGATACTTTTGGAGCGGCTCACAGCTCGACTTCGATTTCTTCATCATTGGGCATGGCAGTTGCAAAAAGTCTATCGAAAAATTCTAATCATGTTATTGCTGTGATTGGAGATGGAGCTATGAGTGCGGGTATGGCTTATGAGGCAATGAATAATGCAGGGACATTGAAATCGAAATTAATTGTAATTTTAAATGATAACGACATGTCAATTGCGAGACCCGTTGGAGCTATGAGTTCATATTTAGCAAGACTGTTATCTGGAAAGACTTACTTTAGTTTCAGAGAAACTATTAAATATATTATTTCTATATTTTCAAAAAAATTTAAAGATAAGGCAGGAAAAGCTGAAGCGTTTATGAGAGATATAGTTTCAGGAGGAACGTTGTTCAATGAACTTGGTTTTTATTATGTTGGACCGATTGACGGTCATAATTTGGACAGCTTAATTCCGGTTTTGAATAACGTTAAAAATTCAAAATATAATGGTCCTATCTTAGTTCATGTCGTTACAAAAAAGGGTAAGGGATATAAGCCAGCCGAGGATTCTGGAGATAAATATCATGGTGTTAGTAAATTCAACATTGTTACTGGAAGACAATCTAAACCAATATCTAGTACACCATCTTACACAAAAGTGTTTGCTAACACTTTAATTAAACATGCTGAAAACGATATGAAAATTATAGGGATTACAGGAGCTATGCCATCAGGTACTGGTATGGATATTTTTGGAAAAAAATTTCCAGATCGGATGTTTGACGTTGGAATTGCAGAACAACATGCAGTGACATTTGCAGCGGGTCTAACAACGGAAGGTTATAAGCCATTCGCAGCAATTTATTCTACCTTTCTTCAAAGAGCTTACGACCAAGTTGTTCACGATGTTGCTATTCAAAGTCTTCCTGTTAGATTTGCAATTGATAGAGCAGGTTTAGTTGGTGCAGATGGACCCACACATGCGGGTGCTTTTGATATTACTTACTTATCCACTTTACCAAATTTCGTGGTGATGGCTGCTAGTGATGAAGCTGAACTCGTTAGAATGATTAATACAGCGGTGAGCATCAATGATAAACCAAGTGCATTTAGATATCCTAGGGGAAATGGTTTAGGAGTAGAACTTCCAGAGATTAGTGAAATTTTAGAGTTAGGTAAAGGTCAAATTGTTAAGGAGGGAAGTAAAATTGCAATTTTAAGCTTTGGGGCAAGATTGCAAGAATGCTTAAAAGCTGCAAGTAAACTAGATGCCCAAGGAATTTCCACAACAGTTGCTGATGCGAGATTTGCAAAACCCCTTGATCAGAAATTAATTATGGATCTATGTCTACATCACGAAGTTCTGATAACAATTGAAGAGGGATCTATTGGGGGATTTGGTTCACATATTTTTCAATTGCTTTCTGAAAGAGGGATTTTCGATAAGGGTTTGAAAATAAGATCAATGATCTTGCCCGATCGATTTATAGATCAAGATACTCCAGACAATATGTATAAAGCCGCAGGCCTTGATGCTCAAACAATTGAGCAAAAAGTACTAGATGCTCTGAAATCAAATATAGTTATTCCTAAAACTAAACAATTTAATTAGATGTTATTAACCGCAGTGTCCACGGTTCAATAGGAAATGATCTAACAATACACAAGCCATCATAGCTTCACCGATGGGTACAGCCCTAATTCCTACACAAGGATCATGCCTGCCTTGAACAGAAATTTTTGTATTTTTGCCTTTTTTATCAATAGTTTCTCTAGTTTTTAAAATTGATGATGTAGGCTTTACTGCGAAAGATACAATAATTTCTTGACCAGAAGATATACCACCTAATATTCCTCCAGCATTATTAGATTTAAATTTTGTTTTACCTCTAATGCTTCTAATTTCATCAGAATTTTCTTCTCCATTTAAAAAGGCTGCATTCATACCAGCTCCAATATTTACACCCTTAACTGCATTGATACTCATTAACGCGCTTGCTAAATCCGAATCTAATTTAGAATAAATTGGAGCACCTAGACCAACAGGTATGCCAGAGGCTTTTAGTTCAATTACTGCTCCACACGAAGAACCAGATTTTCTTATTGCAAGAAGATATTTTTCCCAGAGTTTAACTGCTTTTTTGTCAGGACAAAAAAATGGATTTTTTCTTATTTCTTTTTCATTCCAATTATTTTTGTTACATCCAAGAAGTCCTAGTTGAACAACGCCTCCAACAACTTTAAACTTTTTGCCTATTAGTTTATTTAAAACAACTTTTGCAATTGCACCTGCGGCTACCCGAGAAGCTGTTTCTCTTGCTGATTGTCGTCCGCCGCCACGATAATCTCTTATTCCATATTTCATTAAATAAGTATAATCAGCATGTCCTGGTCTAAATTTATTTTTAATAGTTTCATAATCTCTCGACTTTGCATCTTTATTATAAATAATCATAGAAATAGGAGTTCCAGTAGTTTTACCTTGAAAAACACCAGACAAAATTTCCACTTTGTCAGATTCTTTTCTTTGAGATGTAAATTTTGATTTTCCGGGTCGTCTTCGATCCATATCTGTCTGAATATCTTTTTCAGATAATGGAATATTAGGAGGACAGCCATCTACCACGCAGCCAATAGCAGGTCCATGGGATTCACCCCATGTTGTAAAACGAAATATCTTTCCAAAAGTATTAAATGACATTAAGTTGTATTATATAGAATATTTTGACTGTTTTATGAATCAAAAAAACTCATTAAATTTACATTCCTACTTCTTAGACTTAGATGATCCCCTGGAGTTATTTAAATCATGGATGTCTGAGGCTGAAAAAAAGGAAATTAGAGACCCAACCGCCTCATCTTTGGCAACAGCGAATAGTGCGGGTCAACCCAATGTAAGAATGGTTCTGTTAAAGGGATTAAGTTCTGAAGGATTCGTTTTTTATACAAATTTAAATAGTTCCAAAAGTCGTGACCTTAAAGAAAATCCGAAAGCAGCAATGTGCTTTCATTGGAAAAGTTTTAATAGACAGATAAGAATTTTAGGAAACGTAACTCAAGTTGACGACAAAGAAGCAGATCTTTATTTCAATAGCAGACCTTACGAAAGTAGAATTAATGCCTGGGCTTCTGATCAGTCAAATCCTATGAACGAAAGATCTGAGTTATTAAAAAAAATAGAAGATTTTAAAAACAAATATAAGAATGAAAAAAATGTACCCAGACCACTTTATTGGTCAGGATGGCGTTTAAAGCCTTCGTCTATTGAGTTTTGGCTGCACAGGGATAATAGAAACCATGAGAGGCTTAGATATAACAAAACACCCAAAGGATGGGAAAAAGAAATTTTGTATCCTTAAAAAGATCTTTCTAAACTAAACGAAGTTAAATTTTGTAATATTGATTTTTCTTTTGAAGGATTGAAAATATTTAGAGAATTATACGAAATATTTACAAAATGTTCGGCGCGTTTAAAGCAAGAATCAATAGAATTATACTTTTTAATTAAATTTTGTGTTTCACTAAATTCCTGTTTAGAACGGTTTTTTTTCTTAAAGATTTTTTCTAAAAATATTTTTTCATCCAAATTAGCTTTTTGACACAAGAATATTATTGGCAATGTTACTTTCCCTTCATAAAAGTCTTTACCTATTTCTTTGCCAAAGATTGTTTTTGTAGAATAATAATCTAAAGCATCATCTGCTATTTGAAAAGCAAGTCCAAGATTTCTTCCATAAGATTCTAAAGCATCCTTTTCTTTTTTATTCTTGTTTGCTATACATGCTCCGACTCTGGTAGCGGCAGCAAATAAAGCTGCGGTCTTTGAATTTATGATATTAAAATATGTTTCTTCTAATATATCAATTTCCCCTTTATATTCTAATTGTGAAATTTCGCCTTGAGCTATTTTTGAGGAAGTAGAAGATAATAATTTTAATATTTCTGGAGATCCATCTTCTACCATCATTTCAAAACAGCGACTAAGTAGATAATCTCCAACTAAGATAGAAGATTTATTTCCCCAAATGGTATTTGATGTTTTAATACCCCTTCGAAGATTGCTATTATCAATTACATCATCATGTAATAATGTTGCGTTGTGAATTAATTCAACACAAGCAGCCAAGTTCACATCTCTAATTCCATTTTCATATCCACATAATTTTGCTGAACTTAAAGTTAACAATGGCCTGATTTTTTTTCCACCTGATTTCAGATGATAACTAGTCATTTTATGTATGAGGTTAATTTCACTAGCGAGCTTGTATTTTATTTGTTGGTTTACATCATTTAGTTTATTCCCGACAAGATTTACTAGTTCTAAATAAGAATTATCTACTTCTTTTTTTAAAGGTATTACTGATCCCATAAAATAATTATAGCTTTTATTTTATATTAAAAAAAACTCATTTAGGTCACTAATGACGCACCTAAAAAGTTACAACCTAAGGTAGCTTTAAAACTTTACTTAAACTTTTAAAGGATCTAAAAACTATGGTAATTAGAATATAAACCATCACATGTTTTCGATTTTTAAAATTTTCAAAAAGAAAAAAATAGTTCCTCATATTAGATTATCTGGAGTTATCGGATCTGTTGGAAAATTTAAACAAGGATTAAATTTTACTGGTCAACAAGAAATCATTGAAAAAGCCTTTTCTACTAAAAAAGCTTTGGCAGTAGCAATTTCTATAAATTCTCCAGGGGGATCTCCAGTTCAGTCACATCTAATTTATAGTTATATTAAGAAACAGGCCAAAAAAAATAAGAAGAAAGTTTTAGTATTTGCAGAAGATGTTGCAGCTTCAGGCGGTTATTTAATTGCGTGTGCTGGTGATGAAATATACGCTAACTCGAGTTCAATAATAGGCTCTATAGGAGTAATTTACTCTGCTTTCGGCCTTCAAGATTTAATAAAAAAAGCAGGAATACAAAGAAGAATTTATACAGCTGGAAAAAATAAAAGCACTTTAGATCCCTTCGTTGAAGAAAAACAAGAAGATATCGAAAGATTAAAAAAAATACAATTAGATTTACATTCGGATTTTATAAAGGTCGTAGAAGACAGTAGATCAACAAAGCTAAAAAAAAATAAAAACCCCGATTTATTTACAGGTGAATTTTGGTCGGGATCTAAAGCAAAGGATCTAGGCTTAATTGATGGTTTGGGTAACGCTGATGAAATATTAAAAGAAAAATTTGGTGAAGACGTTGTTATTAAAAAATTTGAGAAACCAAAGAGCTGGATAAATAAAAAACTATCAGGTGCTAGCGAAAGTCAAATTGAAAATTTAATAAATATTTTGGAAGAAAAATCGATTTGGCAAAGATATGGTTTCTAAATGCCCAAAAAAAATAATTTAAAAAAAAAAAAAGGAAAACCTACCCCAGTAAATTTTCAAGATACAATTTTAAACTTACAAAAGTTTTGGGGAAATTACGGATGTGTGATACTGCAGCCTTATGATATGGAAGTGGGTGCGGGAACATTTCATCCTGCTACTACATTGCGTTCATTAGGGGCAAAATCTTGGAAAGCGGCATATGTTCAACCTTCGAGACGACCTACAGATGGCAGGTATGGGAAAAATCCAAATCGCTTACAACACCACTATCAATTTCAGGTTATAATTAAACCTTCTCCCGATGAAATAAAAAAATTTTTTTTAAGAAGTTTGTCAACAATAGGAATAAATCACAAAGAGCACGATATAAGATTTGTTGAAGACGATTGGGAAAGTCCAACTCTTGGAGCCGCAGGACGCGGTTGGGAGGTATGGTGTGACGGTATGGAAATTACTCAATTTACTTATTTTCAACAAATGGCAGGAATTGAATGCAAGCCAGTTTCAGTTGAGCTCACATATGGATTAGAAAGAATATGTATGTTTACCCAAGGAAAAAGTAATGTATTTGAACTTATTTGGAATAATGATGGAATAAAATATAGAGATATTTTTCACCAGGCGGAAAAGGAATATTCAGCTTATAATTTTGAATTTGCCAATATAGAATATTTGCTAAAAAATTTTGAAATTGCTGAGCTCGAATGCAAAGCGTTGCTAGAAAAAAAACTTCCATTACCAGCTTACGACCAATGTTTAAAAGCTAGTCATATTTTTAATCTTTTAGATGCGCGAGGAGTCATAGGAGTTGCCCAAAGAACTGAATATATTTCTAGAATAAGAGAGTTAGCTAAAGGTTCGGGACAAAGTTGGCTAGAAAGTCAAAAATAAATAATGGCTGAGTTGTTTATAGAACTATTTAGCGAAGAAATTCCTTCAAAACTTCAAATTGATGCTAGGCAAAAAATTAAGGAGATGATTGATGAAAAATTGAAAAAAAAGGGAATTAATTTTAAATCAAGCAAATCTTTTTCAACACCTAAAAGACTTGTCTTTTTTATAGAGGGAATTCCTGAAAAAATAGAACAAAAAAAAAAAATTATAAAAGGACCAAACGTAGATGCTCCACAAGCAGCACTAGATGGTTTTATTAAATCAAATAACTTAAGTAAGCTAGATATCTATAAGAAAAATCTTGAAAAGGGAGAGTTTTACTTTGCAGAAACTAAATCAAAAGTAATCGATGTTTTAAAAGAACTTCAATCGATTATTCCTGAAGCGCTTCAAAGTTACTCATGGAAAAAATCAATGAAATGGTCGGCCTATGATTTAAGTTGGGGCAGACCATTAAAATCAATTATTGCACTATTTAACAATAAAGTAATTAATTTTAATTTTTTTCATCTTCAAAGCAGTGATCTAACTTTAATAGATGGAACAAATGAGGATAAAATAAAAAAAATAAATAGTTTTAAATCCTACTTAAGTGCCCTTAAATCTCAAAATATTATTTTAGATCAAGAAAAAAGAAAAAACATAATAGTAGGAAAAATGAATAATATTTGTAACGCCAGAAATTTAAAAAACAATTTTAATGAAAAATTGATTGAAGAAGTAGTTAATTTGGTTGAAAAACCCAATGTTATCGTAGGCAGATTTGATGAAATTTATTTAAAGATACCCCAAGAAATTTTAATTGTTACAATGCAGCAACATCAAAAATATTTTCCTCTTTTTGATAATAATAATAAACTAACAAATTTATTTTTATTAGTTTCTAATTTGGCAGACAAGAAAGGTTATATCAAGATCGGAAATCAAAGAGTTATTGAAGCAAGATTGTCTGACGCTAAATTTTTTTGGGATAAGAACAAAACTCAGAGCTTAGTTAAACAGGTAGGAAAGTTGAAAAATTTGTCTTTTTTTAACCAGCTAGGGACATTTTATGATAGGACACAAAGATTAAGAAAACTTGCAAGTCCAGTTTCTGATCAATTAAATTTAAGTAAAGAAAAAATAGAAATAGCCTCTTCAATTTGTAAAGTTGATTTAGTGTCGGATTTGGTTGGAGAATATCCTGAGTTACAAGGTGTTATGGGAAGATATTTTGCAATTGAACAAGGATTCGAAGAAGATGTTTCTATGGCAATTAGTGAGCACTATTTGCCAACTGGAATTAATAGCGAGGTTCCCAAAAAACCAATTAGTGTAGCTGTATCTCTGATTGATAAAATTGATATTTTAGTTGGTTTTTTTGGAATTAATGAAAAACCAACGAGTTCTAAAGACCCTTTTGCGCTGAGAAGAACCGCTATCGGATTATTAAGAATAATAATTGAAAATAAATTAAGTGTTCAATTAAAGGACTTAATTAACTACTCTATAGTTATTTATGAAGAGCAGAATATAAAATTCACAAATAATTCAGTTGCTAAAGAAGTATTAATTTTTTTAAGAGAAAGATTTAAAAATTTTTTAAAAGATAAAAAAATAAGAAATGATATCATCGAAGCCGCGGATGTTTCACATAATGGTAATGATTTTTTAGCACTTTATAAAAAGTGCTCAATAATTAATAAAAATATTTCTAAAGATATATGTAAAAATATTATTGGAACATACAAAAGGGCTTCAAATATCATTGAACAAGAATTAAAAAGTAAAAAAGAAGAGATTTCTGGTCAACCGGAATCGTTTTTATTTAAAAAAAGTGAAGAAAAGCATTTATACAACAAAATAAATGAGATTCGCCAGTATTTTTCAAGTATAAAAAAAAGTGAAAGTTATGAGGAAACATTAAAAATATTAGCTGAAGCAAAATCTACTACAGATAATTTTTTTGATAATGTAATTGTAAATGACGAAAATTCAGATATAAAAAAAAATCGTTTAGAATTATTACAAATGTTTTGTAAGACTTACAATAATTTTATAGATTTTTCGAAAGTAGAAGGTGCTTAGTTGAAAAAATTGATTTTTAGATTCAATAATCTAAGTTCACAAACCAGTTTTAATTCTAGAGATATTCTTGGTGGAAAGGGTGCAAATTTAGCACAAATGGCTAAACTAAAATTACCTGTTCCTCCTGGTTTTACAATATCAACCAAAGTATGTGAATATTTCTATAAAAATAATAAAAAAATTCCAAAAAAAGTTATTCAACAAACTAAAAAAGAAATTAACATAATTGAAAGAATAACAAAAAAAAAATTTGGCGGTTTATCTAATCCCCTATTAGTTTCTGTTAGATCTGGTGCAAGGGTTTCAATGCCAGGTATGATGGATACAGTTCTAAATTTAGGTTTAAATGACAAAACTGTAAATACACTCAAAAATAATACTTCTAATGGAAGATTTGCAAAAGATAGTTATAGAAGATTTATTCAAATGTATAGCAATGTCGTTCTCGGGATAAAGTCACATTTATTTGAAGAGTTAATTGACAATTACAAGCTTACAAAGGGGGTTATACAAGATACGGAGTTAGATGAAAATGATTGGGATGGATTAATACAAAATTTTAAAGACATTGTTAAAGAAAAAACAAAAAAAAATTTTCCTCAAGATGTTAATGAACAATTGTGGAGAGCGATAAGTGCAATTTTTTTATCTTGGAATAGTAAAAGAGCAAAAACTTACAGAAAAATAAACTACATTCCCAATCATTGGGGCACAGCAGTTAATGTTCAAGCTATGGTATTCGGCAATATGGATCAGGATTGTGCCACAGGAGTAGCTTTTACAAGGAATCCTTCAACAGGAAAGAAAGAATTATTTGGAGAATATTTAATCAATGCACAAGGAGAAGATGTAGTTGCTGGAACAAGGACTCCTCAAGATTTGCTTACCATGAACAATTCCATGCCTAAAATTTTTCAACAACTAAAAAAAATTTTCAAACAGTTAGAAAACAAATATAAAGATATGCAAGATATCGAATTCACAGTTGAAAATAATAAATTATGGATATTACAAACAAGATCAGGCAAGAGAACTGCTAGAGCAGCAATTAAAATTGCAGTTGATATGGTTCGGGAAAAATTAATTTCAAACAAAGAAGCAGTTTTAAGAGTTGATCCAAATACACTCGATACTTTATTACACCCTACATTAAATGAAAAAGCTGAGAAAAAAGTAATTGCGTTAGGTCTTCCCGCGTCTCCTGGAGCCGCAAGTGGAAAAGTTACTTTTTCTGCGGATGAAGCGGAGAGATTAAAAGAGCAAATGCATGGCACAATTTTGGTAAGAATAGAAACTTCTCCAGAAGATATTAATGGAATGCATGCTGCAAAAGGTATTCTTACCGCAAGAGGTGGGATGACTAGCCATGCGGCCGTTATTGCTAGAGGAATGGGAAAACCCTGCGTTTCAGGATCAAGTGAAATTAAAATTGATTATGAAAATAAATTATTTAAAGCAGGCAATTTTAAAATTAAAGAAGGAGATGTTATTACCATAGATGGAGGCAGTGGAAAAGTTATGCTTGGTGAAGTTTCAACGGTAAAACCTGATATATCAGGAGATTTTTCAAAATTAATGGATTGGGCAGATCAATATAGAAAATTAAAAGTAAGAACTAATTCAGAAACGCCCGCAGATACTAAAACCGCAAGAGATTTCGGAGCTGAGGGTATTGGTTTATGTAGAACGGAGCATATGTTTTTCGACGAAAAAAGAATTATTTCTGTCCGACAAATGATACTTTCCAAAACACCGGAAGATCGCAAAAAAGCTTTAGCAAAACTTCTTCCTTATCAAAAAAGTGATTTTTTTGAAATTTTTAAAATCATGAACGGTTTGCCTGTGACGGTTAGACTTTTAGATCCGCCTTTACATGAATTTTTGCCCAAAACAGATAAAGATATTGATGATGTGGCCAAAGAATTAAATATTTCTAATCAGAATATTAAATCAAGAATTATTGAACTCCATGAACAAAATCCTATGTTGGGGCATAGAGGATGTAGATTGGGTATTTCTTATCCAGAAATTTACCAAATGCAATGCCAAGCTATCTTTGAAGCATTAGCCGAATGCAGAAAGAAAAAAATAAAACCAGTTATACCGGAAATAATGATTCCTCTTGTATCTACGGCTGCGGAGATACAAATACTTAGAAGCCTCGTTGTAAAAGAAGCAGAAAAAATTCAAAAAATTCATTCTATAAAAATACAATATTATGTTGGTACCATGATTGAACTACCAAGAGCAGCATTAAGAGCTAATGCTATTGCGAAGTTTGCAGATTTTTTTAGTTTTGGAACTAATGATTTAACACAAACTACTTTTGGAATAAGCAGAGATGATTCTGGAAAATTTTTAAATGATTATGTAGAAAATAAAATATTTAATAAAGATCCATTCGTTAGTATCGATGAAAAGGGAGTAGGGGAATTGATTAAAATTGCTGTTGAACGTGGAAGAATGCAGAAAAAATCTCTTAAACTAGGTATATGTGGTGAGCATGGAGGTGATCCAGCAAGTATTGAATTTTGCGAAAAAAACAAACTAAATTATGTATCTTGTTCTCCTTACAGAGTACCAATAGCGCGACTAGCAGCAGCTCAAGCTTATTTAAAAAGAAAAAACTAATTTTTCCATGGGGATTTAAACAATATTTCAAAAATTTAATTTGAAATCTACTGCTGGGGCACTATGAGTTATTTGTCCTACAGATATTCTTTTAACTCCAGTAGAGGCAATTTTTCTAACATTTTTTAGCGTAACACCTCCAGAAGCTTCTGTTTCATAAAGTTTATTTGATAGTTTGATCCCTTTTTTAAGATTTTTTGGACTCATATTATCAAATAACACTCTATCGAACCTTAAGCCTATAATTTTTTTGAACTGATTAAGGTTATCTACTTCTACAGTAATTTTTTTTCCTTTTTTATTTTTTATAGCTCTTTTGACTAATTCACGAATATTTCCATCTATAGCGATATGATTGTCTTTTATTAAAATTTCATCACTAAGATTAAATCTGTGATTAAGTCCTCCACCTAATTTAACTCCATATTTTTGTATTAATCTTAAATTTGGTGAAGTTTTTCTGGTGCAACAGATTTTGCAAGATTTTCCCTTTACTTTATCAACAAATTTTTTTGTTGTAGTCGTCACCCCCGATATTAAACTTAGAAAATTAAGAGCTACTCTTTCACTTTTTAAAATTCCTTTGGCTTTTCCATATACAGTAGCAACAACTTTGCCTTTACTTATTTTTCTACCGTTCTTCGTTTTTGCTTTAAAATTAACTTTTTTGTCTGAATATTTAAAAACCTCCTTTGCAAAACTTAATCCTCCAATCACACAGTTTTGATTAGAAACAATTTTAGCTTTAATTTTTTTATTGTTTTTGATAAGTTTAGTAGTGACGTCTCCAGAAGGCTTTAAATCTTCTGACATAGCCTGTTTTACTAGATTTTTTCTTATCACTTTTTAATGACTACGACCTATGGCAACCATACGTTCTACAGCTTTTCGAGCTTTTCTAGATATTATTTCAGGTATAAGAATTTCATTGGTTTCCTTTTCAAGGCAATCTAATACTTTAGGTAAGGTAATTGTTTTCATATGTGGACATAAATTACATGGTTTAATGAATTGAACATTTGGATTATCAACTTGAACGTTATCACTCATCGAACATTCTGTAACTAGCATAACTTTGCTTGGTTGGTTATTTTTAACATATTTACTCATGCCTGAAGTTGAGCCAGTGTAATCAGAAGCTGCAATAACTTCAGCTGGGCATTCGGGATGAGAAAGAATTACAATTTCAGGGTTTTGTTTTCTTATATCTTTAATTTCTTGTGCACTAAATCTTTCATGTACAATACAAGTACCAACCCAAGATATAATTTGAACTTTTGTTTTTGTTGAAACGTATTTTGCTAAATATTGATCAGGTAAAAATATAACTTTATCTACACCTAACGACTCAACTACTTTAACTGCATTGGCTGATGTACAACAGATATCTGATTCAGCTTTTACATCAGCTGATGTATTTACATAAGTTACAACAGGCACACTTGGATATTTTTCTTTAAGCATTTTTACATCTTTTCCCGTGATTGATGAAGCTACAGAACAGCCGGCACCCATATCTGGTAACAAAACTTTTTTATTTGGATTCATTAATTTTGCTGTTTCTGCCATAAAATGAACCCCACATAATACAATAATGTCAGCATTCGTTTTTTCTGCTTCGACAGCTAAAGCCAATGAATCAGCAGCTATATCAGCAATGCCGTGAAAAATTTCTGGAGTTTGATAGTTATGTGCTAGCACAACTGCATTTTTTTCCTTTTTTAACATATTGATTTTATGAATTAATGGAGCGTGAAATGCCCATTCAATTTCAGGAATAACTTTCGAAACCTTCTGATAAATCGGATCTGTTGTTTTTCTTATTTCAATACTTAATTCCATAATTAAAATCTATCAACTTGCACATAAATTGTCATTCATTTATTCTGACGCATACGCGGCTATGCTGGAATTGGTAGACAGGCTTGGTTGAGGGCCAAGTGGGGTTTCCCAGTGAGAGTTCGAGTCTCTCTAGCCGCACCAAAATTAAATCCATTCAGGTTTTAATATTTTAACTTTTGAATTACCACACATAAGTTCAGTATTAGTGAATTCTTTTAAGTCAGGCTCAACAACTTTAATCAGTGCAAATGAGTAGGGTTTATCAATCATAATTTTTCCAATGTCAGTATCTTTATATTTGATAATATCGTTTTCATAAACTTCTCCTGCAACTTTTTGAACAGGTAAAATTCTTCTTCTTAGTTTATTTCTTAGTTTAATTCTTGAGGTATTTTCTTGTCCAACGTAACATCCTTTTTTAAAATCAATACCATTTAGCTCATCTAAATTATTTTCAATACCAAAAATTTTGTTCTTTAATTTATTTAGGTTAATTTGAGGAATGCCTAGTTCAAAACTTTTATTGTAGTATTTTTTTTTATCGGTAATTTTTAAATTTAATTTTTTAATTGTAAGATGAATATTTTCAAGTTTTGATATAATTTTTGCTCCTAATTTATGATTTCTTGGATCAACATAAATTGGATCATTTCGATAACTTGCTGTGCTACCTTTTGACAAGTTTGAAGCACTTATTTCCTTAAATTTTTCCAAGGAGATGACTGCAGCTACATATTTTTCACTTAAGTCAATAAAATCAACTTTCGATCTCAATTTATAAAAATTTAGAAGTTTTATAATTTCTGTTGTTGATTTTTTTTCACATTCTAGAAGATAACCATCTTTTAATTTTAAGACAAAAAATTCAAATAAATATTTACCTTGTGGAGTTAGAATCGAAGAAAATACAGTTGAACTACTAGTTACTTTTTCTATATCGCTGGTGACTATATTCTGCAAAAAATCTTTTGCTTCCGATCCATTTGCTTGTATAAATCCTCGTTCTTCGAGAGTTATAACTTCATTTTTTTCCATATTTGCAAATTTTAAATCTATAATATATTAAATACTTAGAGAATGCCTACTTCTTTTGATCTTATCTTAAAAAATGGCGAATGTTTTATTAATGGTCAATTAAAAACTACTGATATAGGTATTTCCAACGGAATTATAAAAAGCATCAGTAAAATTGAAAAAACTTCTAATGAAAAAATTTTAGACGCCAATAATCTTACCATTTTACCAGGAATTATAGACACTCAAGTTCATTTTAGAGAGCCAGGCTCAACCGATGTCGAAGATTTAGAGTCGGGAAGTAAAGCTGCAGTTATAGGCGGAATAACCTCCGTTTTTGAAATGCCTAATACCAATCCACCCACATCCAATCATACTGAATTTAATAAAAAACTTAGCTTAGCTAAAAATAGAATGTTTTGTAATTACGCTTTTTATTTTGGTGCTACTCCACAAAATATAGATGATTTAAAAAAATTGAATGATCTTGAGGGGTGTTGCGGAGTAAAACTATTTGCAGGTTCTTCCACAGGAAACCTTTTAGTAAAAGATGAAAAAGATATAGAAAAGGTTATCTCAAATAGTTCCAAAATCGTTTCTATCCATTCGGAAGATGAAGACATTCTTAATCTTAGAAAGAAATTCATAAAAAAAGGAGATGTCAGTTCACATCCTTTTTGGAGAAATGAGGAATGTGCAATGTCATCAACCAGAAGAGTGGTTAAAATTGCAGAACGCTATAACAAAAAAATACATGTTTTACATGTTACCACAAAAGAAGAAGTAGAATTTTTATCAAGATACAAAGGCAATGTAAGTTTTGAAATTACTCCACAACACTTAACTTTAAGTGCTCCACATTGTTATAAGTTGCTAGGATCTCTTGCGCAAATGAACCCTCCAATTAGAGAAAAGAAACACCAAGATATGTTGTGGAAATCAATACGGGATGACGTGGCAGATATGATCGGCTCGGATCACGCTCCTCACAGCCTACAAGATAAAAAGAAAGAATATCCTCAGACTCCTTCAGGAATGCCAGGAGTTCAAACACTTGTTCCTCTTATGCTTAATCATGTAAACAACAATAAGTTAACTTTAGTACAATTCGTAAAATTAGTTAGCGAAAATCCATCAAAAATTTTTGGAATAAAAAATAAAGGTCACATCAAAGAAGGCTTTGATGCCGATTTGACCATCGTGGATATGAATATGAAAAAAGTTATTAAAAATGAATGGATTGCAAGTAAATGTGGCTGGACTCCTTTTGATGGCTATGAAGTTAAAGGTTTTCCTTTAGGAACAATTGTGAATGGAAAAGCAATTGTTTGGGACGGCAAGCTTATTGAAAAAGCAAATGGTAAACCGTTAAGATTTAATTGAAACTAAGCTACCTTATATATTAGTTTTACCCATGAGGTTAACTATTAAAACTCCTGCAATAATTAATCCCAGGCCTATTAAAGTATAAAGATTAGGCATTTGATTAAATTTAAAAACTCCAACAGTTGCTGTAGCAATAATAGTTAATCCAGCAAAAGAAGCATAGGTAACACCAACAGGTACAACTTTCATAACATGAGATAAGGAATACATACATAAGACAATAGTAAATGCAGTAATGATACTGGGTACCCACAACGTAAATCCTTCAGCACTTTTTGCAAAACTATTTGATGCAGTTCCTAAAGCTACAGCTAAAACTAAAAATAAATAAGAAGTGATTGTACTCATTTTGAAATATTATGTTTTTTTAGATCTGCTTTAATTTCATCCAAAATTGCAGGATCGTCAATAGTTGCTGGCATTTTATAAGGTTCATTATCTGCTATTTTTCTTACGGTTCCTCTTAATATTTTTCCTGATCTTGTTTTAGGTAATCTTTTTATAACTATAGCGGTTTTAAAAGCTGCAACGGGACCCACTTTTTCTCTGATCATTTGAATACATTCTTTTGATATGTCTTCATGCTTTTTAGTTACACCAGCTTTAAGAGTTAATAAACCAATGGGTAATTGTCCTTTTAATTTATCTGCAATTCCTAACACCGCACATTCAGCAACATCTTTGTGTTCTGCTAAAACTTCTTCCATGGCACCCGTTGATAGTCTGTGACCGGCAACATTAATGATGTCATCCGTTCGTGACATAATCCAAATATAACCATCTTCATCAATGTGTCCCGCGTCATAAGTTTGGTAGTAGCCAGGATAGTTTGACATATAAGTTTCTTTATATCTTTTATCAGCATTCCAAAGTGTTGGAAAAGTACCGGGAGGAAGTGGTAGTTTAACGACCACATCTCCCATTTCATTGGGTTTAGCTTCTTTGCCATCACTTTTTAATATTCTTACATCATAACCAGGAACGGGTTTACATGCGGATCCATATTTTGTTTTTGAAAGTCCTAAGCCTGCGCAGTTCGCACTAATAGCCCAACTCGTTTCGGTTTGCCACCAGTGATCAATGACTGGAACTTTTAATAAAGATTCTGCCCATTTAAGTGTATCGGGGTCTGCTCTTTCTCCCGCAAGAAATAAAGTTTCAAATGATGATAAATCATATTTTTTAAAAAAATTTCCATTAGGATCTTCTTTTTTAATAGCACGAAATGCGGTAGGAGCAGTGAAAAGCGATTTTACTTTATGTTCAGAAATAATTCTCCAAAACACTCCAGCATCAGGTGTGCCGACAGGTTTTCCTTCAAACAAGACTGTTGTACATCCATGAAAGAGGGGAGCATAAACTATATAAGAATGTCCTACGATCCACCCAATATCACTTGCTGACCACCAAACATCATCCGGATTAATGTTATAAATATTTTTCATGGTCCACTTGAGAGCTACGATGTGTCCACCGATATCTCTGACAATTCCTTTGGGAATGCCAGTGGTTCCAGAAGTATAAAGAATATAAGCATAGTCGTTTGCATTCATCTCAACACATTCAACAGGCTTTGCATCTTTTATTGCATCGTTCCAATCAATTTCGTTTTTATCTAAATCAACTTTAAAATCTTTTCTCTGGTAAATAATACATTTTTCTATTTTGTGTTTTGCTAATTCAATTGCTTTTTTAAGAAGTGGTTTATATTCAATTGTTTTTCCTGGCTCATAGCCACACGAAGCTGATAAAATAATTTTCGCTTTGGAATCATCAATCCTGCTCGCGAGCTCATTAGCTGCAAAACCACCAAAAACGACTGAATGGACTGCACCAATTCTTGCGCATCCAAGCATAGCAATTGCTGCTTCAGGAATCATAGGCATGTAGATTATAACTCTATCTCCTTTTTTTATGCCTTGATTTACTAACGCTCCTGCAAAAATTGAAACTTGATCTTTTAACTGAGCATAAGTTATTTTTTTTTGTGAATTTGTGATTGGGCTATCGTAGATAATAGCT
>ENA-ORDI01000472-ORDI01000472.1-marine-metagenome-genome-assembly--contig:-NODE-472-length-27776-cov-5.803386_pt1 | contig 27776 bp, 24 predicted proteins | sample MGYA00248628_ERZ508525 | MGnify/ENA primary metagenome ERZ508525 (study PRJEB26195, sample SAMN05422138) | marine metagenome | isolation source: East of Porto Seguro, South Atlantic Ocean | place... | reverse complement strand
ATTTCAATCTCTCCACTCGTCACGTCTTCTAAGCCTGCAATCAAACGCAGGAGGGTTGATTTGCCGCAGCCGGAAGGCCCAACTAAAACAACAAACTCATTATCATCAACCTCCAAATCTACTCCGTGAATCACTTCAGTATTGCCGAATTGCTTATAGATAGACTGCATTTTTACTGCTGCCATGGAAAACTCCTGATTATGCGATTAAAATAGTGTAAAAAAAATGACTAAATATCATTAGTTTATCTCGCAGTAGGATTCCACAAGTAGGATATGCTGTCAAGTAGAATCATGTTGGATAAGGAAAATTCTGTCAAGTTATTGATAATTATGATCCACGGGCAGAACAGTTGATTGATGACTTCAAGGGGCAGGGAAGCAACGATGAACTGACAATTGCCATTTCGGTGGATATGCTTGATACAGGCATCGATATTCCTGAAATTCTCAACCTTGATTTTGCCAAGCCGATCAAATCACCGGTTAAGTTTCAGCAAATGATTGGTCGCGGAACTCGATTGTGTGAAAACTTGTTCGGACCAGGAGAGCATAAAAGCGTCTTCCGGATTTTTGATCACTGGGGTAATTTTGAACGTTTTGACTCGGACTACACACCCGCCGAACCAACACGAAAAATTTCCTTGCTGGAACAGGTTTTTGAGTCACGCCTGATTCTGGCCGAAACAGCACTGGAAAAACAGCATACATTTGATTTTGATTTGGCTACCGATTTGCTCCATGCAGATATTAACGCACTGAAAAATTTGCCATCGATTCAAGTTAGAGATCATTGGAAGACTATTCAAACTTTTTCCGATAAAGTAGCTCTCAAATCTTTTGCTCCAACCACAGTTTTTACACTTCGTGATGAAATTGCTCAACTCATGCAGTGGCGAGATATTCGAGGATTTTATGAAGCATACAGTTTGGATCTTCTGTTTGCAAAAATGCAAACATCCCTGATTCAAGGCAGCGGGAATATCAACGACCTCAAAATCAAACTACTCGATTGGCTGGGACAATTACTGATAAGCCTTGAGCAGGTACGGGAAAAAATAGAGATCATTAGAAGGGTGCAGACAGAGGATTTCTGGCAGAATCTTTCTGTTGAAGAACTGGAATCAGTCCGGGATCCTTTACGGCAAATTATTCATCATCGTAGTGGCCCAAACAGGCAATATTCTCAACCGAGAGAAATAGACGTTACGGAAGTAAAGGAGCAAGAGCAATATACTCGTCGCCTTTCCAGTTTTTCCGCTGTCGATCAAAAGATTTATGAGCAAGCAGTTGAAAAGGAATTGAAGCAGCTTTTAGAAACTGATGCGACTTTACAAAAAATCTGGTCCGGACAACCGGTAACTGAAGCGGATATTGAGCGTTTGGCTTCTTTGGTTCTCGTGCAAAGTTCAAATGTCAGTCAGGATTTTCTCAAAGAATTTTTCAACGGCAAGACTGTTGAGGAATTGGTTTTTTCAATCCGTGCCATAGTCGGTATGGATCCAAATTCTATCTCAAGACATTTTGCGGAATTTGTGCTTAAGCATCCTGATTTGACCGCCAAACAAACGCGCTTTCTCGGCTTGCTCAAAAGTCATCTTGCACAACATGGTTCAATCACTATTGACAAACTTTATGAGCAACCGTTCACGGTACTTGATTCAGAAGGCCTGGATGGTATTTTCGCTGAGTCAGAAATTGAGGAATTGATTCAGTCGATTATTCCTTTTCAACCTCCAGCATTTGACAACTTTAATCCATAATCCTTTGCTGGATAAACAGCATTTACATTTTGTTAATATCATTGTTGATTCATTCGTAAAAACTTGTCATTTCCGCGAGAGAGAGAATCAATGAACGTATAAGTTTCTGAAATAATATGATTCATATTCTTTCACGAATGAAAATCTGGCATTGAGTTTTGACTTAATGCGAAATTGACATTTAGATAAAAGTGAAGATTTAATCTTTTGTACGTTATGTCTTTTATGCAGATTCAACTGAAACAGCACTTGTTTTGTGCATGCAATAGATGTACAGTAATAAAATGAAATTTGAGTGGAATCCAAATAAAAATGAAATTCTGAAAAGGGAAAGAAATATTTCATTTGAGAAAGTAATCTTTCATTTGTCGCAGGGAGATGTCTGGAAAACAACAGATCATCCCGATCAAGTTAAGTTTCCCGGACAAAGACTGTATTTTATTCTGATTGAGAATTATGTGTACATTGTTCCTCACGTCATGCGGGATGAAACAATTTTTCTAAAAACAATTATTCCCAGCAGAAAAGCTACTAAATTATTTAATATGGAGCAGAAAGAAAATGGAATTCGATAAAGAAGAATCGGGCATCTTAAGAGCACTGGAAAAAAACAAACTTGCTTTGGAAAGTCCGTCCATTGCTGAATTGAAAGCTATCAAAGCAACGGCGGAAAATACTTTTCGTAAAGATCGCCGTGTGACCTTGCGCTTATATGAACATGATTTTCAAGGTATTCAAAAAAAAGCAATGGAAATGGGAATCCCTTATCAAACCTTGATTTCCGGACTTATACACCAATATGTTGAAGGAGAGTTGTGATCACTGGTGAACTTAAACAGCGCATTGACGCGCTTTGGCAGGAATTCTGGACCGGCGGGATCACTAATCCGCTGACCGTAATTGAGCAGATTACTTATCTCATGTTTGCTCGCTTGCTTGATATTCATGAAACGCGGGACGAAAATCGGCAACTTCGTAGCGGTCGTGCTTTCAAAAAACGTTTTGCGCAAAATAAACAAAATTTACGCTGGTCACAGTTCCGGAATTTAGGTGGAGAAAATATGCTGCCTTTGGTACGGGATGAGGTATTCCCACATTTGCGCCTCGCTTCTGCTTCAGGTGCGTCTTCTGCAGAGTTTATGAAAGACGCGCAGTTGATGATTCAGAAAGCGAGTTTACTGGTCAAGGCGGTAGAAATGGTGCATCAGCTTCCACTCACTGAGGGCGACACCAAAGGTGATCTTTATGAATATCTGCTTGGGAAACTAACCACTGCGGGAATAAACGGGCAATTCCGGACTCCGCGTCACATCATCCGTTTGATGGTCGATATGCTGGAACCTGAACCGACTGATGTTGTTTGCGATCCTGCTTGTGGAACCGGAGGTTTTCTGGTTTCGGTAATGGAATACCTTTACCGCAACCACACTTCTCCGGAAGGAATTTTGGAAGAAACTGATCCGGAAACTGGAAAAATCGTCAAACTCTATTCCGGAGATTTACTGGAAAAATTCCGCCCACATATTCAAACCGAAATGTTTCATGGTTTTGATTTTGACGCAACCATGCTCCGCATCGCCACCATGAACCTCATGCTGCATGGAGTCGATGATCCGAAAATCAATTATCAGGATACCCTCAGCAGCGGTTTTACGGAACGCTACCCAAAAGCAGCGAGCGCTAAGTTTGATAAGATTTGGGCCAATCCTCCGTTTAAGGGCAGCCTTGATTTTGAGGATGTGCATTCAAATTTGTTGCGCAAAGTGAAAACCAAAAAAACGGAATTGCTTTTCCTGACGCTAATTTTACGGATGTTGAAAACAGGAGGACGTTCTGCGACCATTGTTCCGGACGGCGTACTTTTCGGTTCCTCACACGCGCATCTAAGTTTACGTAAACTGCTGGTGGAAGAAAATCAATTGGAGGCGGTGATGGATTTTTATAGCGAGAATTCTGATGTATTTGAATTGAATTGCCCAATTATTGAAGTTGAACCAGATGGTTCTGTGAATACAATATTTCTTTGAAAGAACAATTTCAGGGTAGACAATGCATTAATATTTAAAACGAAGCAGTTCCTTTCAACCTTTCTCAGAATTCGATTTCCGTAAGTTATTCCTCATCCAACGCTTGATTCCTACTGACACTTAATTTAGGGATTATACTCTCAAAACAGTTATGATAAAAAATAGAGTTTACCAAGTAATTATGGAATATGATTCCATAATTACTTGGTAAATAACTTGAGTCTTCATGATGATAAAACGTAGATAAGATAAACGTCTATTCTAGTTAAAAAAATCAATTCGGAAAAATTAGTTTGATCAACTTTTTTGCTTTGAAAAATATTTCAAGCTAAGCAGGCAAAAAGTTCAAAGTGTTAAATCCAAAACTCAAAAACTGTGTTTTTAAGGATTTAGTCAACACTCGTCATTTCGTCTTCGGAATCAATTAGCTGATTAGTCTCGCCGGATATTCCTTCAAGATTTATAAGTTGCCAAAACTTTTGCCACAGTACTGCCAAATTCAGAAGGTCGCTCAACAACTGTAACACCGCAATCACGCATGATTTGCACTTTTTCTTCTGCAGATTCACCAACAGAAGAAACGATTGCTCCTGCATGACCCATGCGTCTTCCTTTAGGTGCAGTCAGACCAGCGATATATGCAATGACTGGTTTTGACATGTGATCCCTTGCAAACTCCGCTGCCACGGCTTCTTGCGGACCGCCAATCTCACCGATGAGTACTATCATTTCTGTCTCGTCATCTGCTTCAAAAGAAATTAGGTGATCTTTGAAAGAACTTCCATTAATAGGATCACCACCAATTCCAACACTAGTGCTGATGCCAATTCCAAGTTCTTTCATTTGAGATGCCGCCTCGTAACCTAATGTTCCGGAACGACCGATTATTCCGACAGAACCTTGTTTGTAAATGTGTCCCGGCATAATACCCATCATGGCCTTACCCGGGCTGATTACACCCGCACAGTTTGGTCCGATTAAGCACATTTTGTTTTCCGCTTTATAGCGTATCATATATCGTTTAACGCGTATCATGTCCTGTGAAGGAATTCCGTCTGTGATACACACACACTGACGAATACCCGCATCGGCGGCTTCCATTATCGCGTCCGCTGCAAACGGAGGCGGTACAAAAACGATGCTGGCTTCTGCGCCTGTAGCCTTGACCGCAGCTTTGACTGTATCAAATACAGGTCTTCCCAGATGAGTTATTCCGCCTTTTCCAGGTGTGATTCCACCCACAACGTTGGTTCCGTATTCAATCATTTCCTGTGCGTGAAATGAACCGATTTTTCCTGTAAAACCTTGTACGATCACGCGGGTTTTTTCATTAACTACAATAGTCATGAGGATGCTCCTTTTGCTGCTTCAACGGATTTGGTTGCGGCTTCCGCCAATGTGTCAGCAGTGATGAGGGCTACATTGCTCTCTGCAATAATCTTCCGGCCTTCCTCAACGTTTGTTCCAGATAAACGAACAATCACCGGAACTTTTATTTCGAGCTTTTCCATGGCCAGTACAACTCCTTCGGCAACCCAGTCACAACGATTTATACCTGCAAATATATTGACCAAAATGGCATCAATGTTTTCATCCGACAAAACCAGATTAAAGGCTTTGGCAACTCGATCTGGAGATGCACCACCACCAATGTCTAAAAAGTTGGCAGGTTCACCTCCAGCATGTTTAATCATGTCCATGGTGGCCATTGCCAAACCTGCACCGTTGATGATACAACCTATATTTCCGTCCAATCCAACGTAACTCAAGCCACGGTCTGCGGCTCTCATTTCACGTGGGTCTTCCTGTGATTTGTCGCGCAACTCTGAAATTTGCTGCCGGCGAAACATGGCATTATCGTCAAATGCCATCTTTGCGTCCACTGCGAGCAAACGTCCGTCTTCGGTGACAACCAATGGATTTATCTCAACCATAGTTGCATCCAATTCACGGAATGCCTTGTAACATGCTTCAATCACGGTAACGGCCTGACTTATTTGTTTTGCTTCAAGTCCCAATGCAAACGCAATTTCACGAGCTTGAAATTTTTGAATACCAACTGCAGGTTCAACACTGGTACGTACAATTGAATCAGGATCGTTTTTGGCAACTTCTTCAATGTCCATTCCTCCGGAAGCAGAAGCAACAATCATGATCCGTTCTGAACTTCTGTCTAGCACAAGACTCAGATAAATCTCTCGTGCGATGGAAGTAGCTTCTTCGACATAAAGGCGATAAACTCCTTTTCCACGTGGACCTGTTTGATGAGTAACAAGCCGTTTGCCAAGCAAATCATCGGCAGCATCCCACACTTCATGTTCATCAGAGCAAACTTTTATACCACCGGCTTTTCCTCTTGCTCCAGAGTGGATTTGTGCTTTGACAACCCATTTATCACCGCCTATTTCTTTGGTGCGGTATACGGCTTGTTCAGGACTGTAAGCCAGTCCTCCCAGTGGAATGGGTAATCCATATTCGGCTAAGACTGCCTTGGCTTGATATTCATGAATATCCATTGTCAATCCTTTCCTTATTTCAATTTTGCCTGAATTATCTCATCTTGTTTAACTACATTTTCCGCCATCCTTGCAGAAGCCGCATCAATCAAACGTCCGTCGAGTGAAGCTGCACCTTTTCCTTCCGCCGCCGCTTCTTCCAGGGCAATCAAGATACGTTTGGCACGATCAACTTCTGAGGGAGGAGGTGAAAATACGGTGTTTGCCAATTCAATTTGCGAGGGATGAATTGCCCATTTACCTTCATAACCTAAAGCAGCCGCACGTTTTGCTCCAAGTATGTAACCATCCGGATCATTGAAATCTCCGAAAGGACCGTCGATGGGGCGTAGTCCGTAAGCACGGCAAGCAACCAACATTCGGGAGAGTGCGTCGTGCCACTGGTCACCAGGGTAATCCGGATTCAAACCACCGATATTGACGGTTCTTGCTCTGCAACTTGCCGCATAATCCGCAACACCAAAGTGCATGGCCTCCAAGCGTTTACTGGAAGTAGCAATTGCTTCAACATTTGCCATGCCGAGTGTAGTTTCTATTAAGGCTTCAATGCCGATCCGGTTTGTAATTCCCATGGCTTCTTCAATTTGCGAAACCATTGCGTCTACCATGTAAACATCTCCGGGCGTTCCCACTTTGGGAATTAAGATGGTGTCCAAACGATGGCCTGCTTGTTCTAAAATATCCACGACATCACGATACATATAATGGGTGTCAATCCCATTGATGCGGATTGAAATCGTTTTTCCGAGTCCTCGCCAGTCGATGTCGTTAAGTGCCTCTATTATATTTTTGCGTGCTTGTACTTTATCTCCAGGTGCGACTGCATCTTCCAAATCAAGGAAAACATAATCAACATCGCTGTTAGCGGCTTTTTCAAACATCCCAGGATTCGAGCCGGGAACGGCCAGTTCACTGCGTTGGAGGCGTTGTCGTGCGGGTTCGTAACGTGTATGGCTCATGGTTCAAATTTCCGTTAATGGTGAGTGCTTGTGTAAACAAGTGTGTCTAAAATTTGTTCAAGATACAATAATATTTAATTTAGAATAATTAAAGCTTTTTATTTTGTTTATTTTTTGGTACTTATTTTCAGCTGCAATAATGCAGGAAAAGAGAAATATCTCTAAATATGAACGATTTTTCATGAATTGATCACCCGAAACTTTAGAAAACCCAATGGAATATCCGCCTCTTGTAATTCCCCAAACCCTTGCAGCCGGACCTGGGCCAGGTAATACTGATCCTCGTGTACTTGAACGGTTGTATCAAACTGGAGTCGCCGATCACATGCAAAAGGATGTGGTACGCGGTATGGTGGAAGCGAAAATGATGCTTCGTAAAGTTTTTGGGACAAAGAACGTACACACTTTTGGAGTTGCAGGCACAGGTTTCAGTGGTTTGGACTGTATGCTCAGTTTGATTCATCCAGGTGATAAAGTAGTTGCTTTTGTGAATGGAACCTTCAGTGGTATTGATGGACTGACCATCCGCATGAAAGCCGCAACTCAGGAAGAACTTGCTGCCGATTCCCTTAATCCGCAAACAGCGAATGTTATCATCGTTGATATACCACATGGACAGTCCGTTACAGGTAACATTGTGGATGAGGCACTTGCGGAACACAAACCTATGTGGGCTTTTATGGCACATTGGGAAACAGGAAGCGGAAGAATCAACGACATTCAAGGTTTCAACAACGCTTGCGGAAAGCATGGAGCACTTGGGATGGTTGATGCAGTTTCAAGTCTTGGAATTGAAGATTTTGACATTGATGACTATCCAGCAGTTGTGGCTTGGGCTTCGTGCCCACAGAAAGGGATTCTCTGCTTACCGCTAACTTATGCACCAGTGAGTTTCCGTGATGAGGCGATTGAAATAGTGAAACAACGAGGATGCAGAACCTACTGTCATCATCCAATTCAAGAAGCTAGACACTGGGGAATCATCAACGGTGAAGACGGTGCACCAACGTATCATCGTACCCATTCTTGTTATTCTGTTGCTGCATTTCATGAAGCATTGCGGATTTTATTGGATTATGGCCGAACAGAAAAAGCTATTGAATATACTTACCATGAAAAAGCCTTGTGTCAAGCAGTTGAAGCGATGGGTTGCGAAGTAACTTCCAACATGACTAGTCTGGTGGTGCTGAATCTTCCGGGGAAACTGGCAGGTTCTGAAAAAGATTTGGTTGAGGCTTGCCGAGAAGAAAATTTTGGCATTTGGCCTACGCTATCTTCACCCGTACAAGTGCGAATCGGTATTCTAAATCAACTGAATCAAGAAGCCATTACGGATATTGTTGGACGTTTTGCGGACGCAATGTTGAAAATGGGTGCAGGTTTCAACAAGGAAAAAGTAATGCAGGGCCTGGCCGAGTATTATTCTGCTAACTGAATGGAATAAATACATAACAATAAAAATTAACCTCAAATCGATAAAAGGAAAAAGAAGATGGCAACCACGGATGAAATGCAAAAACAAAGAGAAGCATCCTTAAAAGTCACTGCGGGTGGACCTCCTGGACGAACCGTCAATCCGTTTTTTGGGGTTGGCCCGATTACCAATATGACTGCGGATGAGGTGGACCGTCGTTTGACTCGCTTTGAGTTTGAAACGTGGCTGGAAAACAATTATCAAAAACTTGATGACAGAGGTCAAAAAATCGGCCCAGTTACTACTGGGGAACTTGACAGATGCGTGCACAGGGGATATCCGGCAGACAAAGTTGTGTTGGATATGATGCGGGAAATTCATCGCTATTTTGAGTTCCCAAAACAAAATAAAATGGCAGTTGGTCTGGGAGGTGGTCACAGTGGATTTACTGTCGCGGTATTGCATTTGATGAACACCGGCAGTGACTTTCATGTGTTTGTTGATACACCCAAGCCAGAAACTGAGGCAGCAAAACAAGGCGGTGCGTTCCGTCAATCCTGGGGTGTTCAGTTGATCGAGCTGCAGAAATATTCGCAAAACGGTGACGAAAGCCGTATTCATTTCAGTAGTGTAGAAGGAAACATCCCGTCTGCGGATGAACTGAAAAATCTTGGAATTAAACTCTTTGTTGGAGTGGGACACGAAACCACCGGAGCTACTACCTATGCTGAACAGGATGTCCGGAATCTTTTGGAATGGATCGACAGTGATCCAGAAAACCATCATGCGGTGATTGACGCGACCTCCACATTGGGCGCCATGCCCTGGCCGGAGGATTTGGTTCGGCAAGTGGTCAGCAAATGCTGTCTTTTCATGCCTTTCCAAAAAGCAATCGGCGGAACTGCGGGATATTTTATTGTGTCATTTACTCCGCAAGCCCTGGCATTGGTCGAAACAAACGTTAACAATCCAGCGTGGGCTATTCCTCGTCAACTCAAACTCACACTGTCTGAAGATGGAAAACTACCGGTTTCAGGTAAAAAGAGTTTAGCAGCCGGACCATTTTATGATCCTGAGCAAGATAAAATGATCGGAGGAATTATCAACACGTTCAGTACCATCGCCTTCGCGGAAACTACGTTTGGTTTGCTGCGCTCAGAAAAACAGATCGGATCGGTTAGTGAACTCAACAAGCGTTCGGTTTCGAATCGTGCCGAGGTAGATAATTGGGTCTCAGCACATCCTTTATTTGAAATGGGAGTTCAGGACGCGTCACGTCGTGGAGCAGCGGTGACACTGCTGAAGGTAAATGATTCCGACACTACGGAAGCCAATCAACAGGCACAGCTCATTGCCAAAACCAAACAGCTTTTGGGATTTGAAGGCTTGACGCATCCGAATGGCGACTACGAACGCGGATTGGATGTGGCACGCTACGTCAATACTTTTCCGGGAACTGCCGGAGATTTCCGTTTGTGGATTGGTGGATCACGTCCTGTTTCGGACATCACGGCGGTTTTAGACAATTTGGAATATGCTTACCACCGTGCAAAAATTGTGGTGCTAGAAGAAGAACTTGCTAAAACAGGGGTGACGTTTGGGGCTTCTGCCGCAGCGGATTCCAGTGTTGGAAAAGAAGATACGAATCGAACCTACAAAGTTCTAATTGCGGATTTGGTTGGATTGAAATTTGACTCAAACGGAAATCCGGATTTCAGTGAAGTTCAGGCATACATTGAAGAAAAAGGCGGAGTTTTCCATGAAGGTCCAAGTTCAGCTGAAAGCAATTTGGAAAAAGGAAAAATCCATTTTTTCTATCAACCGAATTTAAGTCGTGCTGAGGAAATCCTGCCCCAAACCGATCAGGGGCAATATGACGCACTGATTGCCGCAGCGACGTTTTTTCCAAAAGAATCCGTCTTTAATTCAGGCGGAGTCCGTATTGGAGCCGGAACTGGAAACATGGGCAGCGCCTCCTGGGGCGGCGGAAACGGAGCCGGTGGAATCGCGCCTTTGATGAACACACCGAGCTTCAACAGCCGAGCCACCGCGCACATGACTTTTAAAGCATTGCTGAAAACTTCTCCTGATTTGGATGTGGCAACTTTGCATCAACGTGTAATTGATAAAAATTTTGATACCGGCAAGCAACTTAAAGACTTTCCTACAGAAAAAATTGAAGGAAAACGCATCGGCATTGTCGGCATAGGCAACATTGGACGCGAAGTCGCAAAAATCGCCCAAGCCTTCAGAATGGAAGTAGTCGTTCACGCACGTCCGCGGCATCAAAAATGGATCGAGTCTGAAGGTTTTATTTATGCTCCTACCATTGAAGACGCGGCCAAAGGTGCGGATTTCATCAGCTTTCACATCGGATTAGGCGCCCCAAATCCGGATACAGGAAAATTTGCCAACGAAGGGTTGATCGGCGAAAGTGTGCTGAATGGTTTGAACGATGGCGCCGTACTCATAAATTATGATCGGGGCGAAGTTGTGGATGTCCTGGCGTTGGATAAGGCGTTGGCCAGCGGAAAAATTCGTTATGCCGCGATTGACGCGGATATTTTTAAAAACCCGTCCACCGGAGAAATCACCGGACCAATGGCACCTTACCTTGATTTAGAGAAAAAACATTCAGGGAAAATGGAACTCTTACCACATGCTGCTGCAGACACTGAACATGTTTCCCGTGTTGAAGGTGCCAAACAAGCAGTTGATCAAATTTTCTCTGCAATTCAGTTCAAAACTACGATCAACCTCAAAGGAGATTTGCCGGAGGGCTACACCGACGGCGGAGCGACCACGGTTTCCGGAGTGGGAAAAGTCACCCAGAAACGTTTGAGTGAGTCTATAGACGATGCTGAATTCTTGGCGAAAATGCGACAGACTGCGGAAGAGGTTACCGCAATTTGGGGCGCGTTGGCATCAACTCCGAATCCGGAAAGACGTGCGGAACTGATTGAGCGTTACGGTTCAAAGTTGATTTTGGCCTCTAATACCTATGCCTCTTTGATCGAAGGAGCCGGTTTAAAAGGACCATACGCGGAATAAACTAAGGAGATTAACATCGCACGCCATCCTCAACTTGAAGAAAGTAAATTTGCGCTTTTGCGGCAGATTTTTGCCGCAGCGTATCCGTACGGAAATTCCGGAACAGTCGTCGATTTTTCGTCAAATAATACTCAATTCCATGCCCTCAATTCCGGCCGTTTAAGTTTTGTTTTTCTTGCAAAACAAAATGGAAACCAGGTTTTTCTCAAAATAGTAAAACCCGGATTTGTCCGTGACAACATCGCATTTTCGGTGCTTTGTACGGAGGAGTGCCGTCTGCACAGTTCCATCCCCACCTTTCAAACATATCGCGGCGCAAATGGGCAATTACACCAGACTGTACCGGAAAATCTGGAAGGAGAATCCGGAGACTTGAGTTTGTTTTCAGGACAAACAATGACCTTGACTGAAGCGGCATCCGACGGGATTGACGAAATTCCGGAAGCCTTGAATGAGATTCCGGGAGGTCGCGAAGGACAACTCGCCTTGATGGAAAAGCTTGGCGGTTACATCGTAAAAGTCAGCCGCATTTCCAGCGTCGTCACTGAAAATTTGCCAAAGGAAATAGACACGACTGATCCTACCGGATTTTTCTCAGGGCGTAAAATTGCCAGAGACGATTTTGGTATCAGTGAGGAATTGACACATTTGCGCAATCTGGAAGATCGGAAGAAAATACGAGATCAAATTAAAAGTCTGCTGCCGAATTTAGGAAGTTCTCCGGAAGCCAACTCATTTCGGGAAGGCTTGCAGCGCGGTGATTTAGAAGTAATTCTGGATTGTTTTAATCTGTTGGAAAAAAACATACAGGCAAGTTTGGTCAGCGATCCCGCACCCAATGTGCCGATTCATAATGAAGTTAAACCGGCTAATGTCGGCGCGGTTTACGGTGTTGCGGAAAATCGCTGGAAAATAACCCAAAGTTTTGATTTTGACAACATGGGATTTGGAACACCTGAAAATGGAGATCAAACTCCACTCGAAAAAGATTTGGGACGCACCTTGTCTTTTTTCGCGTTTGATCCGGTTTCAGGAGAATTTTATCCCGATAATGCCAAAGCAACGATTAAAGGCTATTTGGAACGTCTTCCTGAAAAAATGAATGTGGCAGAAATCAAACGTTTACAGGATTACATTCAACTTGGTGTTGTCACCAGTTATTTGTGGCGATCGAGTTATCTTTCCGAAGAATTGCTGGGGCACCCAACCGAAATTCAACTCGCTCGTCCTGACCCAGGAGTGCATGTCAGGCAAATCCGGTCGCTTGACGACTGGCTCAAAACAAATCCATTTGCCGAGATTGTAGAAGAATTGCAAAACGCACCGCAAATGAAACACCACCGAGACATTGAACAGGAAGTTGCGCTGTTCCGGAAAAGTACGGAATATTTTTCCAAACGTACGGAAGGGAAGTTGCGCAAATATGACACCGAACTTGATGCCGCACACGACCAAATCAATTCTTCACCAACATAATCTTGCTGAACTCACAGATAATTCCTGCTTAGCTTCTATTACGTTTAGCAGGGCCTGCGGAAAATTACCAAGATTTATAAACATGAAAAATATGTTTTAGCGGAAGCGTTGGTGAACATCTTCCATTTCTTCTCCTATTCCGGGAATCCGTGAACCGGTCCATTGCTTAAACAAGGTACTTCCTCCTTCAATAAGTTTTTCCAGACGATTTTGTTCTGTTTCAGTTTTTATTTCTATTATTTCACACTCATCAAGTTTGCTGCATAAATAGTCGTCACTGGTCATAATTTCGTCAACAAGCCCCTTCTCTTTTGCATCTGAAGCTAACCAATATTCACCAGTCGCAATTGCCTCGATGTCAACATCAGGACGCCCATCTTTAATCAGTTTTTTAAATGCTTCATGAATGGCTGTTAAGTCATCCTGCAGTTTTTGTTTTCCTTCTTCAGTAACTTCCGTAAAAGGAGTGACAGTACGTTTGTATTTTCCTGCGGTAAAAAGGTGATAGTCCACCTCATTTTTTTTCAAAATCCGGTGAAAATTTGGAATACCCGCGACCACACCAATTGATCCGATAATTGCAAATGGAGCGGCAATTATTTTATCCGCAACAGCAGCCATCATATATCCACCGCTGGCAGCTACCGTATCCACGCAGACTACACAGCGTAACCCCGCACGTTTCAGACGCTCAATTTGTGAACTCGCTAATCCATAGTGAGGAACGGCTCCTCCTGGACTGGTCAGTCGTACCACTATTTCGTCTGCAGGTTGAGCAATTTGCAGGAGAAATGAAATTTGATCACGTAGTTGTTCCACTTCAGCGGCCATTACGCTGCCGATAAATGTGAGAACATAAACACAGTTAGAATGATGTTTAAGAACTTCCTCTGTGTTTATTCCGCGTCGTAGTTTGTCACGGATTGTGGTAACTGTTTTTTCATCCTTTGCTTTTAGATTTTGCTTTTCTTCTTTTTCTTCTTTTTTTCTTGCTTTTTTTAATAACTTAGTTGCTTCTTTCGGTAAAAAGCTGGCTGCGTGCATTTCTTTTTCGAGGTGCTCAAAATCATTTTCAAAGCGATAATTCCAATGTTTAAAGGTGAGATGCGGTTCCTTTTTACGGCGTTTACGTTTAAAAAAAATTAGCCTGATTACAAGGGCTATTCCCGCAAAAAGAAAGATAGTCACACCTGCATTGTAAAATGACCAGTATTGCTGCATAAATTCGTTCATGTAGTTTTTTATTTGAAATGTTAGACGTCCCCAGCTTGGATGAATGCAGGAATTATGTTAGAATTATAGTTCGTTAATTGTAACATATTTTAGATAATTTAAGCATGCCAAATTCAGAATCAAACTTTTTAAGAACCATTTTGCTATTGAGTATTTGTTTCGCGTTTTCAGGAACAACGAGCAGTCTAACGGTTTCAGCATCTTCGCTAGTTGGTTTTGAAATCGCGAGCAATAAAGCACTTGCGACCTTACCACTTTCATTTCATTTATTAGGTACCATGCTGACAGGAATTCCAGCGTCACTCTTAATGAAACGTGTTGGCAGAAGGTACGGTTTCATGATTGGTACAGGAATTGGCGCAAGTGGTGCTGCCGCCGCCGCGGTTTCAATTATTTACAGCAATTTCGCATTATTTTGTCTCAGTATATTCTGCCTGGGAATTTTGAGTGGTTTCACACAACTTTATCGGTTTACCGCGGCTGATATGGTCACTAAGGAATTTCGGACAAAAGCTGTTTCTTTAGTCATGGTTGGTGGAATACTTGCCGGCTTTATCGGACCGTCTGTTGCCTCAAAGGCAAAAGATTTAATTGCGGATGCTCCTTTTGCCGGAAGCTATCTGTTTGTCATTTTGTTTCATGTTTTGATTGTGGCGATTCTGTTCATGATCCGACTTCCTCAGCCAAGTGTTGAAGAACAAACAGGTGAAACCCGTCCCTTAAAAGTTATTTTCAGTCAGCCAAAATTTATTGTAGCTGTGCTGACTTCAATGATAGGCTACGGCGTAATGGCAATGATTATGACCGCGACTCCACTGGCCATGACTGAAGGCAGCGGTCATCAGTTCAGCGATGCGGCGTTTGTTATACAGTGGCATGTAGTGGGAATGTTTGCGCCATCTTTTTTTACAGGTTCACTCATCCATCGATTTGGGGCAGTTCCAATAATTATTACAGGGATATTGCTTAATCTTCTGTGCATAGGAATTAATTTTGCGGGAACAGATGTTTATAACTACTGGTTTGCTTTGTTCTTTTTGGGAATGGGCTGGAATTTCATGTTTGTAGCCGGAACAACGATGGTTACAGAAACCTATCGTCCTGCGGAAAAAGCCATTGTACAGGGAGTAAACGATTTCTTTGTTTTTGGCGCAGCCGCCTTTTCATCTCTATTGTCCGGAGTTGTGCAAACCACGCTGGGCTGGGAAGCAGTTAATTTAAGTACAATCCCCTTACTTGGACTTGCGGTAATAGCTCTTCTTTGGTATTACTACGGTTTTTCGAATCCGAAAAAACTCTCAATGGTTGAAGTGGAAAGTTCTTCTCGCACTCAAAAATAGATTCCAAAAGTAACAACAAATCCTGTAGGCGAGTTAAGAATGTCAGCCCATTTGTCTGACCTCTTTTGGATATTTTCATCCAGTGCCTCCCTGCTTCCGGAAATTTCACTCCATGTTTCCCAATACTCAACCACTTCAACGGAATGATTCTTCATCATATTTAAACGTATAATATCTATCGCTAAAAATCCTATTTCATTGAAACGCAACAGACCTGCTCCCAGGCTGGCCAAAGTTGTTTCAAAGAACATATCAAACTTTGCTTTTCCGCTAATTCGGTTAAATGTCCGGCTCCATAATTTTACGATACGGTGTTCCCTGGCGGCTACCAGATAGAAGTTATCTCCAAAAAACCATTTCACAAACATTGTTTCACCACTGAACTCGGATGTACCAAAGTTTTCGCGACGTTCCTTTTCCCAAATTCCGAGTTGTTCAGAATCGCTGATTTCCACCCCAAAAACCAGCGGGTCCCAATACATACCGAGACTTACCGCAGGCGCAAGGATAACGATCGGATTCAAACCGTAGCTGATACCAAACATATAGGTTCGCTCTGATTCAGCACGATTGGACGGCTGAAGCATCGCACTTGCTGCCTGCGGATCAAGATATGGATCATCGTCGAATTGCTCCGCTTCTTGTGCGGAAACTGCTGCAGAAAGAAGCAGAAAGCAAAACACAAAAATCCCCTGGAAATGAAATGGAGAAAACTTGAACTGAGAAAAGTGTGGAAGGTGCAACTTTTGAAAAAGAGAGCTAAATGAATACAGAGATAAATGCAGAGACTTAAAGTTAAATTTTACCGCAGACTTAGTTTTGCCCTGTATTCCTTTTTGCCAAATCAATGGCCATGCCAAGATTGGCACAGGTGTTTATCTGAAATAGGAAGGATGGGGACCTTTCCAAGAAATGTGAGATAGCTGAGAAAAAATATGCCGATGAAGCCGAGTGTGATCAGCAGTTCATGCAGTCCCATGTCTACGTGATAATGTCCAAATTCCTGCAGAGAAGGCACCACCATTAAATAAATGACAAACCACTGAGAAATTACCACCCAAATTCCCATTACCCGAATGAAATTTGGCATACGGCAAAAAGTCTTTGGAAGCAAAGCAAGGAAGGGAATTGCGAAAACTGCAATGATTAATAACAAAAACATGGTGGCCCAAGGCTGTTCCATTGAGCGTATTACTAAAAATGGTGTCTCTTCAGGCAAATCTGCATACCAGATGACAATATATTGTGAGTAGCCCATATACGCCCAGAGCAGTGAAAAGGCAAAAACCATTTTTGCCAAATCATGCAGACGGTTAATGGTTATGTAGTCTTCTACCCCGAACTTGTTTCTAACGGTAACACTAATGACCAGCAGCAAACCGAGAAATGTGTGCATGTTGCCGATAATGAAAAAGACTCCAAACAACGTACTAAACCATTCCTGATCCAGGGTCATTATAAAATCCCATGCCAAAAATGATCCTCCGAAGGTGTAGAGCAAAGCCAACACAGGAGCAAGTTTGCGAGATAATTTTTCCAGTCGTATTACCTCATTTTCATGCTCTCCGTAACCATTCAGCATCTTGTCCGCAAAAGCTCCGCCCCAGTCTGAACCCAATAATCTACGTGCAAGAGCAATGTCCGGTTTTATCGACGTTTTCACAAACCACCATGAAACCGCATAAATCAAAAGAAGCCAGACTATATTCCGGCTAACGAAAAATGGCATGTTCAGCCAACCACCTTTGACTGCAATTCCATTATGCATAAAAGGACTGTGCGTCCATTCATACAGCACATTACTGCCGAAGAAAACGATGACAAACATCAGGAATGAATAAGGAAGAAATCCGGCACACGCCTCAGCAAGACGCTTGAACGGGCGACCCCATTTAGCATCAGTCAGTTGCCAAATGACACTGAAAAAAATTCCGGCATGAGCAATGCCGGCCCAAAAAACTGTGTTGATTAAAAAGGCCTGCCATGTACGCAGTACACTATTTTCGCCTCCTGTCAGCAAGCCCGCAATGAACATGCCTACTCCTAAAACAACGAAAACCCAAAGCATGCGTTTGATATTTTCTGGAATTTCAAAAAGAGATTTTTCTGCTATTTCTTTCATTGACTAGATCCTTTGCCGAACGTATCACTCATCATATAGTTGACCATGTCCCAGCGGTCCCTTACCGAGGTTTGTGCTCCGTATGAGGGCATAAATCCGCGAGGCTCCTGGAAAAAACTACCGTATTTAATTTTGTTGTAAAGATGTGGGGCAGCAGTCGGCATTTGAAAAAATGCTGTAATAGGCGGAGCCGGAACTCCCTTTTCCACTACCACCGTTTGTGATTGTCCATCCTCACCATGACAAGCAGCACAGTAAGTGTTAAAAAGTGCTTGTCCCCGTTTCAGCGAAGAACTTGTGGACTGAGTAGGGTTTTTTGGATTAAATTCCCGTGGATTTCCTTTTGCCCCGGCACCATCTCCGGCAACAGCAGGAATGAACTGATCATAAATACTGACAACTTTGCCTAAGATAACTCTCACAGGAACCGATTTTTCCGGAAAACTCTGATAACTTCCTTCTTCCTGCGGCTTAAGGCTTTTACCGTCGTACATTTCTTGAAAGAACGGATAATCTTTGCCATCAAACCAGGGACTCGCATCATTTTCGATCCCATAACCTTGTTGAGGATCATTATATGGAGATTGCTCCATTGCCTCGACAATTGTGACTGACAACAATAAAAACGCCAGGAGACTTCCGAAAAGGCCCTTGATTGAGGTGGTTTTAGCCTTTTTCAACATGCACCTCCTCTGCACCGTTTTTTTTCATAATTGCTTCAAACTCATCCAGCTTGTCTGCATCACAACGCACTACCACACCAAAACGATCGCGCTGAAAACGTGGATATTTCTTGGCTGCATTCGGAATCGGAAAACGGAATGAATCGATAATTCCTAAAATTGCCAATCCCGCCAATGTATAAATTGCAGTAAACAGAACTGTCATTTCAAAACCGATAATTGTGAATGGAGGAATAGCAAGAATTGGTTTTCCGCTTACAGGTAAAACCCAATCAGAAGCTGTCCAGGCCGGTAAACTGTAACCAATGAAACAACCAAGTGCTCCAAAAGCGAGCGCGATCCAGGGCACAATTGAACTTGGATTTCCCAATGCATGGTCTATTTCGTGCCGGGGACAAGGAGTGATTACTGTGGGCTGAACGCCCTTTTTACGAACTTGCTCAATGGTTTCCGTGGTTTCGTCCAGATATTCAAAGATCGCCCACACTCCAGTGAATTTACTCATCAGTGTCCTTTTTTGCAGCGTTTCTCATAGGTGGATTAGTGCCTTCCTTCAACTCCATGATTGCCATTGGTGGTAAACTCTTGGCAAAAAGAGTAAATAGCGTAAAAAAGAATCCAAAACTGCCAATTGTGATACCTACTTCAACAACGGTCGGCCAGTATTCACCCCAGGCTGAAGGATCGTATTCGTGTTGTAATGAACTGCCGATAATATTGAAACGCTCAAACCACATTCCAACATTTACCAAAGCGGCAATAATCCAGACAGCTAAAGGGTTGTTCCTGATTTTCCAGCGCCATAAGGGAATGGGCACAATCACGTTACAGAAAACCATCAGCCAGAATGCAATCTGCGGGAAGTTAATTTCATTGTCTCCCAGTAAAGTCCAGCTTGCCATTTCGCCAAAGGGTCGGTAGTAAAAAATTGCTCGTTCAAAAGGACTGCCGCTGTAATAACCAATGAAAAATTCTGCACCATAAGCATAACCGACTATTACTGAAGTAAAAATAATCATCTTCGCTACACTTTGGATTACATGGTTTGTTATGTAATCCTGTAAACCAAAAACCGCACGCATGGGAATCAAAACGGTCAAGACCATTGATAATCCCGAAAAAATTGCTCCAGCCACAAAATAAGGGGCAAAAATGGTGGTATGCCAACCTGGTACTGAAGACATCGCAAAGTCCCAGGAAACGATGGAGTGTACGGAAAAAACGAGTGGAGTTGCTAGGGCCGCAAAAATCATATAACCACGCATGTAATGCACCCATTGATGATTAGTGCCGCGCCAGGCTAAAGCCAACGGAGCGTAAACCAGTGCTTTTAGTTTTTTTCCTTTACGGACTGCTTCATCACGCAAGATTGCCAAGTCCGGAATTAAACCCAGCATGAAGAACATGATCGAAACGGACATGTATGTTGTAACCGCGAAAACATCCCAAAGAAGCGGGGACTTGAAATTGACCCAGAGCATCCTTTCATTCGGATAAGGAATCAGCCAGAAAGCAAGCCAGGGTCGTCCGATGTGTACCAAAGGAAAAAGTCCAGCTGTAAACACGGCAAAGACAGTCATGGCCTCCGCACTTCGGTAAATAGCAGTGCGCCATGGAGCGCGAGTCAGATAAAATACAGCCGAAATCAAAGTACCGGCGTGACCAATCCCAATCCAAAAAACGAAGTTGGTAATATAAAATCCCCAGCCGATTGGATGACTAATACCACTGTAGCCAATACCAACATCAACCTGAATAGCCAAGCTCAATGCACCTAAGCCTAATGCCATCAAGAAACCAAGTAGCAAGAGATAGTATGAGGGACGCGGCTTATCAAGCATTGCCAGCATCTCATCATTGATTTGTCCGTAACTCAAGGTTGTCGACTTGATTCCCGGATGCCCCTGATGTTCGTCAATGATGACTCGACCGGCGGTTGCGTCATATTGCGCAGTTGTTCCCATTTATTCTCCGTATTCTGCTTGCGTCATCGTTTATCCGTGAGTTTCTTCCTGTTCCTGTGAATCGTGCCTGTCAGATTCATGTCCAAGAACCACTCTGGTATTAACCTTTTTCAGGTAAGTAATGGCAGGTTTATAATTCAATTCAGCCAGCACTTCATATTGGCGGTCTCTTTTTTCTGTTTCATCACGTAAAGCGTTCTTGGAAACTTTGCTTTCAGTATCCATCAAGTTTCCAAAAGTGATAGCTTTTGTTGGACAAGTTTGTTGACACGCTGTTACGACCTCGCCATCTTCTAAATCTCGTCCCAGATTTTTTGCATCATATTTTGCAGTTTGGATTCGCTGCACACAGAAAGTACATTTTTCCATCACACCGACTTCGCGGGTCGTGATTGTGGAATTCAACTGCTGATCCAGCGGTGAAGGAAATTCATAATCAAACCAGTTAAATCTTCTTACCTTATACGCGCAGTTGTTTGAACAGTAACGGGTTCCAACACAACGGTTGTAGATCATGGCGTTCAGGCCTTCCGGATTGTGGTAAGTCGCATAAACCGGACAGACAGTTTCGCAACCGGCATTGCCGCAATGCTGACAAAGCATCGGCGAAAAACGAGTTTCGAAATCGTCTCCATAACCTTCAATGTAGCGTTCCATACGAATCCAGGACATTTCGCGACCAAGCGCGGTACGAACTTTACCAACAACAGGAATATTGTTTTCAGCGTAACAGGCTACCACGCAGGCGGAACAGCCGTTGCAGCGATCCAAATCAATCGTCATTCCCCAACGGTACGGTTTGTAATAACCTGCCGTTTCAGAGCGATCCGGATAAAACTCGACGGGTCGTTTATGTCCTCCATGCTTTTCACCGCCGCTGTTCAACTCTTCAACGGTTGTTGCGGCAGCAATGTCTCGTCCCAACTGCCTTGCGTTACCGTCTGTGTTGACCGTGTAAGATTTTTCATTGACCATCTTCAGCGTGGCTTGAGTATCGACGAGGGCAAAATTTCCTGCATTATCCATTCTGCCGGAAAGCAGATTCATGACATTGATTCCGAATCCGTCCGCAACATCTCCGGAATTTTGATGTCCCTGACCCATTGGAATTGCAATGGCATTACGGTGAATTCCGAAATGGTAGTATGCAGTCGCATTAACAGAACCATGTGGAGTAGTAACCTCAATTATCGCCCGGTCATTGATTCCCAGTTTTTGAGCAGTATCCGGATTAATTTCCACCCATGAATCCCAGACAATCTGACTCATTGGATGAGGTACTTCCTGCAACCACGGTTTGTTTGCACCGCTGCCGTCACCAATCAGGAGTGAGGTTGTTGGGAGCAATGTAAGACCGTCCTTGCCGATTAAACCTGGATCGTTGACTTTGACAGAAGTCACTTTTCTGCTTAAAGTAACACGCTTGTACTTTGAATTTTCAAAAAAGCCGCCGTTTTCAAGCACACTTATCCAGAAGCTGTCAAATTTTCTCTTATCTCCAACCTCTCTTTGAATTCTCTTCCAAATATTTTGCAGGTAATCCAGATAGCTGGAATTTCCAGGAAAGGCTTTTTTGTTTACATTTTGAGCAACACTCAACAAAACATCTTCGCGTGCTTTTGCGTCAAAGGTGTTCACCGTTGACATTACTGGTTGCTGAATGCTTCGCACACCTGAACGTGGAAATGCGTCTCCCCAACTTTCGTAAGCAGTTAGTGCAGGCAAAACCAAATTAGCCAAATGAGATGTTTCACTTTTCTGCGATGCCATGCTGACAACAAAAGCATTTTTCAGGGCTTGTTTAAAGCCCATCGAAGGCGGAAGAGCATAAACTGGATTAGAGTCATCGATGATGAGCAGTTTTATTTTCCCTGCTTCGAGGTCGCTGATTAACTGCGTCAAATCCTGATGAGATGAACTTTCCGGAATAGCTTGGTTGAAAAAACGGATTGTTTTATCGAGGGCGCCGGAAACAGAATTAAGAATATTGACCGCAACCAAAGTTTCCACGCTTTGGTCAGTTGCGGAAACATTGCCTCCTCCCAGTGCCAGCACCGGACCGTGCTCCATTGCGTCATTGGCAAGTTCACGCATAACTTCTACGGAAACTCCGGTAGCTTCTGTAACTTTTTCAGGAGTGTATGCCGCAAGGTAGTTTTTTAGGAATTTGTGACTTCCATTCTTTTCTCGAATAACAGCTGCAATCGCCAATGCGACCAAACCCTCGGTTCCAGGATTGATTACAATCCAGCGATCAGCCTTTGCTCCTGTCAAGGAAACATGCGGAGAGATATGAATAAATCTGTTTTTCTTGCCGTTTTTATAGACGTGCATATCCGTAAAACGCCGTGCGTTTTCAACACTGTTTCCCCAAGTTTCCAGAAAATCAGCACTAAAATTAAGAATAATCCCTGCTTTTTCAAAAGCATATTCAGGAATATCCGCACGGTTAAAAGCAATTTTATTTGCCGCAGTTTGGCTATTTTGAGTCAGGAGATTGAATTTTACACGTTGACCTCCTCCGGCGGCTTTTAACCATTCATCTACAAAACGACCTTCACTGCCTGACGCGGGTTTGCCAAGATAAGCGATTGCGCCAGAAGCTGCTTTAATAATTGCGGAAAATTGTTGTATTCCTTCCTCCCATGGAATCTGCTTACCATCTGCAAGTGGAAAAGCATGCCGATTTGGATTGTAAAGAGATTGCAGTGAGGCTTGACCTCGCGCACAGAGAGTGCCTTGATTAAGTGGGTGGTTGGGATTACCTTCAGCTTTTTGAGCACGATGTTCACGGGTTGTAATCATCATTCCACAAGCCGCGTCGCACTCCCGGCAGGTAGTCATATACTGATAGGCAGTCTGCGGAGTGTATTCATAATCCGTAGGCGGAACCAACATGGGGATCAATTTTTCCGGCTTTTTTTCACAACCGGCAATAACTGCGGTTGCGCCACCGACTCCCATGTATTTGAATAAATTTCTTCGGCTGAGTCCCTTCTTCATTTGGATCTCCTCATCATTTTCATTCTACTATTTTTAATAGTGACAGGTGTAGCAGTCTAGCATGTTTGGGTTGTGATAACCTTTTTCATTTATAAGCCCTATTGCAACTTCACGTTTAGCATCCATTTCTTTTGCATGATACCAACCGTCAAGTGTGTTGCTGGCACGTTTGCGTTCCTTTGCCCCTTTAACTTGTAGATGACATTCCATGCACCAGCCCATTCTACCAAAATTTTCATCCACTTGTTTGACAACATCCATTTGTCGTAAATCACCGTGACAGGCAAGGCAACGTTCATCGCCTCCTGTACGGAACTGTGCCAGTATACATTCCAAACTTCGGGGTGCGTTTTCAATATCACATCCTGCGCCGGCATCATTCACCAAACGGTTGCTGTCCGCATTGATATGTTCTTTGTGTGGGAAACGGACAAAATCTGGAATGTCATGTATTTTGACCCAGGGAATAGGCTTACCGCTGGCCCAGTAATCTCGCATTTTGTTGACCTCGACGCTTTCAGGCTTAACAAGTTTTTGTTCTTGTGGACCATGGCATCCAATACAAGTGCTGACCGGTGGAACTCCGGAAGAAAACGAGCGGCGGGCGTAAAGGTGACAGTATTGACAGGGAATTCCGTTCTGAACAGTGTGGAGTTTGTGACTGAAGGCGATCGGTTGTTCTTCCGCATATGCCTGCTGTGTACTCAAGGCAACAAAAAGCGCGGAAACAATCAAACCAATCAGAAATAAATGCCTGTAAATCATAAAACAATTACGAAATATGTACACACTATATTTGGGATGCGGATTTCATTAATTTAAATTCTGTGAAACATAAAATCATGTAGCCTAAAAAAATGCAACCCTTTTTTTATGTTTTTTGATTTTATGTTCAATATGAGAGCCTTTTTTGCGTCAATACACAAGTCATCCTAAAAAAACTGAAAGCACTTGATTGAAAAAAGTGATTGGCTTGCTTTTGCGGAAATGACAAACGTGAGTGAAAAAATGAATTATTACACTTCCGTATGGGGCAAGCTATTTGAATGTCACCGAACTAAGACGAACAATGCCCTTGACCATTCAAAGATTGAATCTAACCTAATAGTGTAGAAATTCTACTAAAAAACGGTATACGTCTGGTGCTCCCACCGTGACTCGAACACGGAGCTAGGGTTTAGGAAACCTGAAAAATAGAATTATTTAGACTACTATATTCTATTATTGAATGTTATTATTAGTAACAATATCAATCTATTGTATTGTTTGTAGTGTTACCAAGCTCTATTTAGTGTTACGGCTTATAGACACCTATATGGACACCTTTTTCGGAATGATGGACACCTATATGGACACCTAAATTAATTGTACCTAGAGAATTCTCCCACCACAATCATTATCCTTCATCTTTATTCCATTTACTTCAGACAACAATTTCCACACTTTTCATTTCCAAGTTTCAAAGAATACCAGTCAAGTTTGAAACTTCGTACTTATTATGATTTAATATATATAATATAAATAGAGTTTCATAAATCATTTTATGAAGGATTTAATATGGCTCAACTTCAATTATCAGACAGACAGAGCAGTTTCATTTTTTACCTCGTACAGCAGGGCAAAAATCGTACAGAGGCTGCCCGTCTTGCAGGGTTTGCCGCTCCTAGGCAAAGTGCCTATACTTTGACAAGTACACCAAGGATTATTACTAAAATCCGGCAAGAGAGAAACAAGGTCTATCAAACTGAACTTGCAACCACATCAGTACAGACTTTAAAAGATGTGATGGAAGATACTGAGGCTCCAGCTAGTGCTAGGGTTGCTGCAGCCAGGACTTCTCTTGAGCTTGCAGGGGACATTGGGAAGCACTCAGAGACAGAACGGAATTATGAGCAAAGTCTAGCTGAAATGACACCGGAAGAACTTGCAATTATCATTGACAGATGGGAAGGTGAAAGAATGGCATTTGCAAGGGATATTACACCAGTTTGATAAAGGTATATGTTCGATTTTTACGGTTATCGTACATATAAAACAGAGCATTTTTCAGACTGTTTTGAGTGATCATACCACCCCCCTGCCATACCCAAAACAGTGTCAACTATTTTGATTATGGACTGCAACACAAATTCGTCAAAAAACCAATCTTCAGACTAAAAAGAGAAGCCGATGCCAAAAGACAAACCGAAATCCCCATTGTCACCGATGGAACTGATGCTGAAGGCAGTGGAGAAGGCATCACAGGAGGAAGACAATCCAGAGGAATTCCTGAAAGTGGCTTTTTTTGGGTCTGCTGTAAATGCAGCAGACAGAAGCAAACCAATCGTTACTCCGATACACAACTGGTCAAGCCAAGTTGTTATGGCTTATGTGATCGGTGGGATTTTTGAATTAAATAATATTTTTTTTTAAAAAAATAACATGAATTTGAAAAATAAAATCTGGAATTTGATGGAATACCATGATGATGATCAAGGATTAAGTAAATTCGTTGATTATTTTTTTATGGCGTTGATTATAATAACTTTAATTACATTAATTCTAGAAACTGAAAAAAATATAAGAGATAATTATTATAATGTTTTATATTTAATAGAAACTACGATAGTAATAGTTTTTTCAATTGAATATATATTAAGATTGTTTACCAGTACTTCATCAAAAAGGTTTAGTGGTAAATACGGAAGAATAAAATTCATATTTTCTCCTATGGGTTTAATTGATTTAATAGCTATTCTCCCGTTTTACTTAACTTTCATGTCAAATAATTTACTTTTTCTAAGAATTCTCAGGATAATAAGGATATTAAGATTATTTAAAAGTTTTCAATATTCTAAATCATTAGATAAGATTTTAATGATTTTTGAAAAAAGAAAAGATGATATGTTCGCTTCATTAATGATACTAATCTCTTTATTAACAATTACATCTGTGGGGATATATTATGCAGAAAACGAAGCACAACCAGAAAAATTTAGTAGTATTTTGTCTTCAATGTGGTGGTCAGTAGCTACACTTACAACCGTAGGATATGGAGATCTTTATCCAATCACGACATTAGGTAAATTTTTTGGTTCTTTATCAGCCATCTTTGGTGTAGGTTTGTTTGCAATACCAACAGCGATTTTAGCATCAGGTTTTTCTGAACATGAAAGTTCTGAGATTATAAAATGTAAAAATTGTGGACATATAATTGAAAAATAATTTCATAATTTATATATTTAAAAATTAAAAAATAATATTTGGATATATAAATTTCATAATATCATTTTCTTTTATAGAATATATTTAATACTTCGTTAGATTATTACAAAAAATAATAAAGTGAGATTGATGGTCTAGGAGGTTTAGAATATGATTATATCACAATACATCTCTCATAAATTCCTAAAATGAAGGATCTTTATTTTAAATTGTTTACAAAAGATTGGTTTATAGAAGTTTTTATATTATTTTTAATTATTTCTTGTTCATTAAGTAGTCCTAAATTAAATTCATCAAAAGATTATGACGAATTACAACAATAAATTCTGGAAAAATAGCTAACCCCTTTTTACACGAATAAAAAATAGTAGTTTCTATAAGAACCAAAGGCTCATTTTTAAAAAAATATACCGGTGTATCTAAAATGCCTGCAAATTCTTTAATTGCTGCAATTTTGAAATTTTGCCACTTTTTTTGGTTAATATCTGGGGAAACAAAAAGATCATGTGCCATGGCACGTTCTTTTTTAAATTCAAAAGCTGATTCAATTTCTTTCATAATTTTCGTAAATTCCTCATTTTGCTCTCCTTCAGAAGGTACTTTGTCAATTAGTACCATTTGAAATCCTCATGTTTTGTTGTTTACAATGTTTTACAATTTGTATAATTTGTTTTAGATGAAAAAGTTTAGTTACAGAATCGTCACAAGATATTGACTAACTAATCCCGTATAGTTTGCGAACAGTAGTCCTTAAATTGCAGTTTGTCAATTGTTTTTCTTGATGTTGTGGTGGATTTTACAAGAATGTGAAGATTTTACTTGGAGGGTGTCTGACTGTGAAGAGTTAGTGGGGGTTACTTACAGGAGATGATGGGGGTTTTTCTTATTAGGTAACTCTATCTTCTTCTCCACATAAGTCGGTTTCAGAAATGTTTAATGTAGTTCGAAAAATATAAAATTATCAGTTTTATTTGTGATTTAGAGGCAAATTGCATTTAAACCATGGTCTACTCAGCCAAGCT
>ENA-ORDI01000470-ORDI01000470.1-marine-metagenome-genome-assembly--contig:-NODE-470-length-27822-cov-2.625626_pt1 | contig 27822 bp, 28 predicted proteins | sample MGYA00248628_ERZ508525 | MGnify/ENA primary metagenome ERZ508525 (study PRJEB26195, sample SAMN05422138) | marine metagenome | isolation source: East of Porto Seguro, South Atlantic Ocean | place... | reverse complement strand
AACCGCTTCCTTGAGCTCCAGGATTCCTTCCTCCGCCTGTTTCATTCGCCGTTTACCCTCAAACGCAAAGGGTTTGGTAACCACGGCAACCGTCAGGGCTCCCACTTCCTTGGCGATACGTGAAATGATGGGTGCGGCACCGGTACCCGTTCCACCACCCATTCCAGCGGTAATGAAAGCCATATCCGCTCCTTCCAGCATTTCGCGAATGGTTGCTTCACTCTCTTCGGCGGCATTCCTTCCAATCTCCGGATTGGAACCCGCGCCGAGGCCACGGGTCAGTGCTACGCCAATTTGAATTTTCCCCGGGCATTCGGATTTTTCAATTGATTGCAGATCAGTATTGGCGATAATAAACTCCACGCCTCGAATATTATCCCGGACCATGGAGTTGACGGCATTATTGCCTCCTCCTCCTATACCAACGACCTTGATAGTTGCTGAATAATCGCTTTCGTAATCAAACTCTATTGAACTCATTTTACCCTCCAGGTTTTAAAAAAATTCATCTGCCCAATCTTTCATACGTGTAAAAATTTTGTCGAACAGGTTCCTTCCTTGAAGTTCCCGGTTCCTTCCTGATTTGAATCTTTTGGATCCGTACTGGATCAATCCCGTACAGGTGGCATACATGGGATTGCTCACTACATCGATCAATCCCCCAAACCCAATGGGAGTTCCCACGCGCACGGGAGACTGGAAAACATCCTCTGCTAATTCGGCAATACCCCGCATGCTTGCTGCCCCGCCCGTCAGGACAATTCCCGATGAAATGATTTCGCGGTAGCCGGACTCGTTTATTTCATGATCCAGGAGTTCAAACATTTCCCGCGTTCTGGCTTCAATTATTTCGCTGAGAATCTGGCGTGAAACCGTTCGTGGCTCCCGTCCTCCTACACTCGGTGTCTCAATATTTTCTCCTTCGGCAACCAGAGGGGTGTAGGCGCATCCATAGGAATGTTTGATTTTTTCTGCTTCTGCATTTGGGGTGCGAAGGCCGATGGCGATATCATTTGTCATCTGGGCACCAGCAATAGTCAATACGGCTGTATGTTTGATGGCTCCCTGGTAAAAAATGGCCAGATCAGAAGTTCCTCCACCTATGTCAATCATCCCAACCCCTAGTTCCCTTTCATCCTGGGAAAGAACCGATTCGCTGGAAGCCAGTTGCTCCAGCACAATGTCCTGAACTCCCAGGCCTGCCTTATTAACGCATTTGACAATGTTTTGCGCAGAGGTCACAGCGGCAGTAACGATATGAACCTTGGCTTCAAGCCTAACCCCTGCCATGCCCAGAGGAGTTTTGATCCCGTCCTGGTTGTCGACAATGAATTCCTGAGGAAGAACGTGGATGACTTCTCTATCAAGAGGGATGGCAATGGCTTTGGCCGCTTCAATGACGCGGTCAATATCTGCCTGCGTGATCTCTTTTCCTTTGACTGCGATGATGCCATGACTGTTCATGCTGTTAATATGGCCCCCGGCAATACCCACAAATACGGAATCGATTTCGCATCCCGCCATCAATTCAGCTTCTTCAACAGCACTTTTTATAGATTCCACTGTGCTGTCTATGTTTATGACCACCCCTTTACGCAAGCCTCTTGATGGATATTGGCCCAGTCCGATGATATCTATTTTTTCATCATCAATGACCTCGCCGATGATGCAACAGATTTTAGTTGTTCCAATATCCAGGCCGACAATATAGTTACTTTTTTTGGCCATGCGTCCCATTTCCTCCTAGTTGGTTGGTGTCTTCATGGATGTTGAGTGGGCGGAGATTCGATCCCTGACCACGACTTGATCCTTGAATGATAAGTCGATCATCTGGATTTTGACGGTGTCATCTTCCAGAGTATCGAGGACAATCATAAATTTTTTGAATCCTTCTGTTAACGTCTCCATGGACATTTGGATTTGAAGATCACGGTTACGAGTGGAAAATATGATTCGTGAGTGTCCCTTTAGTTCGGCGATGTCCAAGGGATTTTTTTCAAAAAAAGAAAGCTTGTTGAAATAATGCATTGTCTTGAGACTTTGAATGACCCTTTCTCCGGAAAAGTTTTCAGGCTTTACACCCGGTTGTACAATTAATGGCAAATTACGGTACTCAGGTTTTTCTTCCGATAGGATCACTCCAAAGTTGTCCATTAAAAATACCTTTTCAAATTTGATCCGGGCATAAGGAACACGTTCGGTCAATTCGATTTGAATTTTCTGGGGAAATTTTCTCTGAACGGATGCGGAAAGGACCCAAGGGTGCTCCGCGAGCCTTTCGGAGGCTCGAGACAGGTCATACGCAAAAAGGTTTCCCCCATGAACCTGCCCCAACCACTCTAGGAGCTGATTCTCCAGCAGAGCATGGTTGCCGCTAAACGTGACGTCAGTGATCTGGAACCGAGGGTCGGAAGTCAAAAAATTATAGCTTGCATATAATAAATAAATGACGACTCCCGCCAGGAAAAGTTTTGAGGCCAGTTCAAATAATATTCTTGCCCAGGAAAAATCACGGGCCGATTTTTTTGAAGGTGCTATTTTGTTCAGATCACCGCCGCGCCTTTGCTTTTTCTTTCTTTCGGAGCGAAGGTCCTCCCACGCAACGGAGGAACTTTTTTGGCCTACGATTGCAAAATTCATAACTACTCTGTGTAATCCCGTTGAGCGGTTTTTAATATTTCAACGACTAAATCATCAAACTCCAGGCCCATCTTCCGTGCCGCCATTGGCAGAAGGCTGGTGGGGGTCATCCCGGGAATGGTATTCATTTCCAGTACCTGGGGTATGCCCTCATGATCCAGAATGACATCCACACGGGGGAAACCTCTTCCTCTCAACACTTGGAATACCTGTTTTGCAGTTTGTCGGCATCGTTTCGTCTCGTTTTCTTCAAGGTCTGCAGGGCAAAGGTACTCTGTCTTTCCAGAGGTGTATTTTGCCTCATAATCATAGAAGCCAGATTTGGGACGGATGTGAACAATAGGCATGGGTTCCATTTCATTCATTCCAATTGCCAGAAGTTTCCCTTCAATAAACTTTTCAACAATAACTTCTTCCGAATAAGCGAATGCAGTTTCCAATGCAGGTTCCCATTCGCTTTCATTTTCAACGATGGTTATTCCCAGGCTGGACCCTTGATTGGTTGGCTTGACAACCACTGGAAGACTCAAGGTCCGGCATATTTTTTCGTTCAGATTTCTATGGAATACTTCATAATCGGCTGTGGGTATTCCATGGGATTTTAAAATCTCCTTGGATTTTAATTTGTCATAAGCAAGGGCACTGCCCATGACTCCTGACCCTGTATACGGGATTTTGAAATATTCAAGCAGACCTTGAATGCATCCGTCTTCCCCAAAGGTTCCATGCAGGGCGATGAAAGCCAGGTCGATCGGGTTCGACTGTAGCGTTTCCCCAATTTGGTGGTCGACTTGAATTGGCAAAGCGATCAATCCTTTCCTTTTGATGGCCGCAATGACCGAGTTCCCGGTGACGATTGAGACATCCCGCTCGGGGGAGAGTCCCCCCATGAGCACTCCAATAGTTTTATCTTTCAAATTATCCAAAAGCTTTGTCACAAATCCTCTTTAAGAAGGTCCGCCCCGGCCCTTGGCCAAAAGGGCCGGAGAATAAACAAAGGAAGGAGGGGTGCCTTTGTTGCGGACCAATTTAATATTTTTGACTCTTTCTCTTCTTCATTCACCTGCGGTGACAATTTCAGTCTGCAATTCAATGCCCGTTTTTTTCTTAACTTCTTCTTGAATATGCGCAATCAAACGGGTCACATCATGCGCTGTAGCGCCTCCTTTGTTGACAATAAAATTTGCGTGCTTGATCGAAACTCCGGCATTGCCAAAAGAAAGTCCTTTGAGCCCGAGAGATTCGATCAGCCTTCCCGATGTGTCCCCGGCAGGATTTTTGAAAACGGAACCCGAGTTGGGAACTGTTAGTGGCTGAGTCTGCGACCTGCGCGAGAGATGCCGATCCATCGCGTTCTGGATTTCAGGGCGGTTTCCTTCTTCTAGCTCCAGCTCTGCTTCAATAATGATTCCTTCGCCATTCGGGAAAATGGTTTTTCTGTATTCGAACGAAAGCTCGTCGCGTTTTAAGGTCTGGATTTCCCCGTCCGGAGTGATCCGGGTTACACTGCGAAGAACCTGACCAATGTCGGTACCTTCTGCCCCGGCATTCATGATGATAGCTCCTCCCAATGATCCTGGAATGCCTACCAAATGCTCGATCCCAGTCAGGGAATAGCGAGCTGCGTGTTTGGCGAGGTAAGACATCTTCACTCCAGCCCCGGCTTTGATCACGGCCCGCCGGTTTCCGGATTCCTTGCGGAAGAACAGGGGACGTTTGATATCCTTGAATCGATCCTTTAAAGAGATAACGATTCCCCGTATTCCCCGGTCACCGATTAGCAAATTGGTTCCCTCCCCTAGAATGAAAAGAGGCTGGGATCCTTTATTCTTCAAAATCGTTTGAATGTCGCGGACATCTTCAGGAAAAATTAATACATCCGCAGGGCCTCCAATTTGAATAGAAGTATAGGGGGCCAGAATTTCGTTTTTCAGGACGGTGCCTTTAATTTTGTGTAACCAGGGAAAAGAATGGCTCATAGTTTTACTCTGATGAATTTTTTGACCCAGAACGGTTTTTGGGTATTCCATTTTGGTTTTGAGATTAAACTCATTTCCTGTGCCAGAATGTGCTCTGTAAATCAATCGGCGTTTCCAAGCTTCGTTAAGCATAGATGATGGTCCTCTCCTTTTGAAAACGATCAATCATTGAATCGGGATGCGAGCTTGTGGCTCAATTCCCCGATATTTCCTGCGCCGAGAGTCATTAAGATGTCCCCCGGTTTAAGGATCTTTTGTAAATGTGGAATCACGGATTCCGTGCTCCCGATATATTCCACATTTTTATGTCCAAACTCTTTCACGCCTTCCGCGATTCTCTGGGAATGGATGCCTTCTTCAGCTTCTTCACCGGCTGAATAAATATCAAGCAGAAGCAGTTGATCGGCATCGTTGAAAGAGGAGAAAAAACTTTCCATGAGGTATTTCGTACGTGAATAACGATGAGGCTGAAAAACTATGACGAGCCTTCGATCCGGCCAAACTTCTTTTGCTGTTGATAGGGTTGCCTGAATTTCTACTGGATGGTGGCCATAATCATCAACAATTATCAAAGACTCTGATTGTTTAAGGATTTCAAACCTTCTTTGTACTCCCGTAAAAGTTTTCAGCGATTCCGCGATAGTTGGGAAATCCATGTTCAATTCCATTCCGACCGCAACGGCCGCAAGGGTATTGCATACATTGTGTCGCCCCAAAGCCCCGGACAATATTTTTCCCAGTTTTTTACCCTGGTGATAGACCGTAAAATAGGTTTTCAATCCCTCCACGGAGATATTGCGGGCGGTGTAATCGGCCTGGGATTTCAAACCATAGGTAATGGTACGTTTCTCAATTCGAGGGAGTAAAGATTGAAGGTTGGCATCGTCCAGGCACAGGATCGCGGCACCGTAGAAAGGGATTTTGTTGAGAAATTGCAGGAATGTAGATTTCATATTCTGCATTGTCCGGTAAAAATCCATATGTTCTTCGTCAAGGGTTGTGACCACCGCAAGCGTAGGAGAAAGCTTGAGAAAAGAACCATCACTCTCATCCGCTTCGGCGATGAGATACTGACTCTGGCCGAGTTTGGCGTGTCCACCCATATTTTTGATTCTTCCGCCAATCACCACTGTAGGGTCAAGGTTTCCGGCTGCTAGAACCGCGGCGACCAGTGATGTTGTAGTGGTTTTTCCATGGGTGCCCGCAATGGCAATCCCATATTTCATCCTCATCAGTTCTGCCAGCATTTCAGCTCTGGGAATGACCGGGATGGATTGCTCCCGGGCGGCCTGTACCTCTACGTTGTCCTCGCTGATGGCGCTGGATACAACAACGACGTGTTTACCTCTGATATTCTGCGCACTGTGGTTGTGGCGGATGTCAGCTCCCAAGTCCTTCAGATGATCGGTTACCCGGTTTGAAGAAGGATCAGAACCGCTTACCTCATAATCCTGATTGATAAGAACTTCAGCGATTCCGCTCATTCCTGACCCTCCGATCCCAATAAAGTGAATCCGTTGTATTTTTCCTAGAAACATGACAGAACATAATTTCCTTGTATTTTTCCGGCATGACCGGATTTAGGATTTGCGTCTGCCAGTAAATCCATGCAGATCTGGCGAACTTTTTCCGTAGCATCCCGGTTGCCTAACTGATAGCTGTTTTCTTCCATTTCCTCCAACCGTTCAGGGTCCTCTATAGCGCGAAGAATGGATTGGGCAATACGCGGGCCTGACAATTCATGGTCGAGCACCAGTTCACCGGCATTGGCGGCATCCAGCAACCGCGCATTTTTTTCCTGATGATTATGGGCCGCATGGGGATAAGGAATTAAGACAGATACTTTTCCGCAAGCGGTCACTTCCGCCAGGGTCGTGGCACCCGCCCGGCAAATCACTAAGGAGGCTTTACGGTATTGCTCCGCCATGCCATCGATAAACGGCCTGACATCATGGGAGAAACCACTGTTTTCATATACGCGTTTCACCATTGCAAAATCGCTCTCACCTGTCTGGTGGGTGATATGAATATTTCCTCTTTTGGAAGTAAGAGATTCCAAGGCTTCCATCATGGCTACATTAATGGAGTGGGCCCCTTGACTGCCTCCCAGGACCAGCACGCGGAAGAGTCCTCGGGGACCTTTGGGAAATGCCTCTCGAGGCTGGCAGAATTCTTCGCGAATCATGTTTCCTGTTACCGTGACTTTATCCCGGGAAAAAAACCTTGCCGATTCTTTGAATGAAACCGCCACTTTGTCGGCGATCTTTCCCAGCCATTTGTTGGTGAGCCCGGGAATAGAGTTTTGTTCATGGATAAGAATGGGAATCCGTAATATCCAAGCGGAGAGAACCAGGGGCCCTGATGTGTATCCGCCCACACCTACCACCAGGTCAGGCCGCTTCCTGATCAGGAAACACATGGACTGGGCGGTGCCCACAGGCAATTTGACCCAGGACATCCAGCGGCTGAGGCGTTTTTTGCCAAGCAAACCTGCTGAGAGAATGGTTTTCAACTCAAATCCTTCACGGGGAAGAACTTTTGCTTCGAGACCTTTTTGGGTTCCCACAAATGCAATTTCAATATCCATATCTTGCCTCTTGAGCGCTTTAGCTAAAGCGATTCCTGGATAAAGGTGGCCACCAGTGCCACCACCGGCTATGACAACTCGTTTTCGCATTCAATCATTATCGATGTCTTACCGTTTGCTCCGAAATATTCAGCAGAACGCCTACTGAAAGCATGGTGATTAACATTGATGACCCGCCCATGCTGATGAAGGGCAGGGTTAATCCCTTGGTTGGGAGAAGCCCTACGGTTACTCCCAGGTTGATAAAAGCCTGAAACCCGATCAAAAGAGTCAAGCCGGTTGCCAAATGAGTTCCAAACGGGTCTTTGGCCCGGCAAGCGGTGACGAAACCTCGCCAGATCAATATTGAAAACAGGAGAATAATTGCCGTTGTTCCCAATAACCCCAGTTCTTCCCCGATGACGGAAAAAATAAAATCCGTGTGGGCTTCGGGAAGATAAAAAAGTTTTTGATGGCTGGCTCCCAACCCGGTTCCCCAGTACCCGCCTCTGCCAAAAGCGTAAAAAGACTGAATGGCTTGGAACCCTGCATTTGAAGGGTCTTGCCAGGGATCGAGAAAAGCGATAATTCTTCGGGTTCGGTATTCTGCACTCAGGATTGCCGATGCTATAAAGGGAATCAACGCAAGTACGGAAAGAAACAGAAACTTTTTTCTTAGACCGGCGACAAAAAGCATTGTGAAGGTGACCAGGCAAATAATTATGGCGGTGCCAAAATCGGGTTGAAATAAAATCGGAACGAAAAAGAAACCCAGGACGACCAGGTTGGGAAGGTAGCCGTAAGCGAAGTCCCTCAGTTTGTCGGCTCTTTTGACCAGAGATTTGGCGATAAAAAGAACGAGGGTAAACTTTGCCAGCTCTGAGGGTTGAAATGAAAACCCCCATAGGGTTAGCCATCTTCGCGCTCCCCGGACCTCCTTGCTGATTTCCGGAAACATAACAGCAAGCAAAAGCAGAAAAGTCGCCAGCATGATGGGGTAGGTGTGCTGGTGTAATTTGTGGTAGTCCAGGTTTTTGACCACGAGCAGAACCCCTGTTCCCAGAAGGCACCAGACAGCCTGGCGTTTGAGAAAATAATAGGAGTCGTTGTATTTTTCCAAGGCATACACAGCGCTTGAACTGAAAACCATAACGATACCAACCAGAACCAGAACGGCCACGGTGATGCCCATTAATGAATCCGAATGTTTTTCCTGAGATGTAGCCAATATCCATTATCCTTCCAGGTTTTTAACAATCGTTTTAAAACAGTTTCCCCGGTCCTCGTAATCTTTAAACATGTCAAAACTTGCGCAGGCCGGTGAGAGGAGAACGACATCCCCTTTCTCAGCTTTTGCTTTTGCCAAACGAACTGCTTCTTCCATGCTATCGCTTTCTTCATAACCGAAGGAGCCGTTCAGAATCCCTTTAAACTTGTCGCGGGTCTCGCCGATGAGAACCAGGTGTTTGACTTTTTCTTTCATCAGTTTCTTTAAAGGAGAAAAGTCTGTTTCTTTATCTTTTCCACCTGCGATGAGAATGATAGGACGGTCAAAAGTGTTCAATGATTTGCAAACAGAACCTACGTTGGTCCCCTTGGAATCGTTGACGAAATCGACGCCGTTCATGGTGCGGACCCATTCCAGACGATGCTCAAGAACCGTAAAGTTTTTTAAAGCTTGTAGAATGGCCTCTCGCGATACATTGAGAAGCAAAGCGACGGCAATGGCAGGGAGGATGTTTTCGACCTGCCACCGCAGTCCTCTGGACAGCGATTCAAGGGATATGATTTCCCTCTCATTGTTTTGAAGTCGGGCGATAATTTTGTTCCCACGCAAAAATATCCCTTTATCAAGCTCAGTTTGAGTGCTGAATAAAATGCGCTCAGCCGGGCAGTCTTTTCCAAGGTTGCGGGTATTTGGATCATCCTGATTCAGTATCAAAAAATCATTTTGGGTTTGGTGGGCACAAATTTTTTCTTTCAGCTCAATATAGATTTTAAAATCTTTATGCCGGTCCATGTGGTCCGGACTAATATTTAGAATGACTGAAACTATAGGGTGAAGTCCTGACGTGGCTTCCATTTGAAAACTGGAAAGTTCAAGAATTCTGTAATCCGCACCGCCCTGATCCAGTAAAGAAATAAAAGGGGTTCCGAGATTTCCTCCCGCATGTACGGTTTTTCCAGACTGACTGATAATCTCAGCGATCAGGCTAGTGCAGGTGGATTTGCCATTAGTTCCGGTGATGGCAATGATGGGAACAGTATTGAACCGATTCGCCAGCTCAATTTCGCTGATGATTTCGATTCCTGCCCGGTTTGCGTTTTCAAGAAACAACGAATGAATGTCCACTCCCGGACTCAATACAACCAGTTCAGTGTCAGAAGGTGGTTCGGAATTTTCGAAACGGGTTTTCACATCAGCACGCAATTGTTTCAAGGACTCTAATAATTGCTCGCGAGGCTTATTGTCCGTCACCGTGACACGGGCTCCCTGCCGGGAAAGAAAATTAGCGGCAGCGATGCCCGTTTTGCCAAGTCCGATTACGCATAGATTTTTGTTTTTAAGTTCCATCATTACCTGAGCTTCAGGGTACTGAGACTGATCATGGCTAAAATCACCGCGACAATCCAGAATCGCACAATGACTTTGGGTTCTGACCAGCCTAATTCCTCAAAATGGTGATGAAGCGGAGCCATTTTGAAAAAACGTTTTCCACCTGCGTATTTGAAATAACCGACCTGAATGATTACGGACAGTGCCTCAATCACGAAAACACCGCCAACAAGAATCAGCAGGAGTTCGTGCTTGACGATCACCGCAATGGTGCCCAACAATCCTCCCAGAGATAATGCTCCTACATCCCCCATAAATATCTGGGCGGGATAAGAGTTGAACCAAAGGAAACCCAAGCTGGCCCCCATAATGGCCGAACTGGCGACAGCGATTTCTCCCGCATCTTTGATGTGCTGAATACGAAGGTATTCCGCAAAATTGAAGTGCCCGCAGATATAAACGATACCGGTATAAGTAAACGTGGCAATAATAATGGGGCCGGTTGCCAACCCGTCTAAACCATCAGTTAGATTTACGGCGTTGGAGGTCCCCACTATTATGAAAACAATAAAAACCAGGTAGCCGACTCCCAGATCAGGCTGGAACCCTTTGAAGAAAGGGACCGATAAGCGCGTGGCATAATCTGCGCGGGTAGGATCGAAATACAGCAGGTAAATTCCAATCGCCAGGCTCAGCAAGACCTGAAGCAAAATCTTTTCTTTTGCGCTGATGCCTTCCCCCTTTTTTAATTTCAGGATATCGTCACGGAGCCCGATGGCTCCGAAGCCAAGAGCGGAAAGCAGAACAAGCCAGATATAATGATTGCTTAGGTCAGCCCAGAGCAGGGTCGAGCATCCGAATGTTGCCAGAATAAGCAGTCCGCCCATCGTTGGAGTTCCGGACTTGGAATTATGGTGTTGTGGTCCATCACTGCGGATTTTTTCCTCTATCTGAAATTTCTGCAAAACGCGAATCATCAGGCCACCTAGAATAAGACTCAATCCCAATGCCGTGATCCCGGAATATGCAGACCGGAAGGTGATGTACTTAAAGACATTAAATATTGAATAATCCGAACTGAGCGGATAAAACAAGTGATAAAACATTTTTAATTATTATTCGCGATAAAAATTTGTAATATTTTTTCCATTGCTGTTCCTCGTGAGCCCTTGAACATTACACAGTCCCCACTCCTCGCCTCCTGGATTAAAAACTCAGCCGCCTCCTGATGGTCGGTGAATTCCAGAATTTGAATTTTTTCTCCTGCAAGGGTTTGAGCGCTTTTTGCTGACAGGCTTGCCAGCTTTCCCACCGTGACCAGAATGTTTGCTTTGGATTGGGCAATTTCTTCTCCTAAATTTTTATGTGCGGGGATAGATCGATCCCCCAACTCGAGCATGTCTCCGATAACGAAAATCCGTCGACCTCGGGTTTTAAAGTTGTCCAGAGTTTTCAAGGCTTCGGTCATGGACCGGGGATTGGCGTTGTAAGCATCATTTATAAGATCGATTCCTTTATGCCGAAGCTGCTCATTGCGTTGGGACATGTGTTGGTAATTTTCCAGCCCGCGGGTCATGGTCTCTTCCTGAATCCCCAGCGAATAACCGGTTGCCAGCGCAGCAAGGGTGTTATAAATGTTGTAGTAGCCAAGATAAGGAAGGCGAATGGAAAGAGTTTTATCGAAAAGCTTGACCTTGAATCGAAATCCCAGGTTGTCCTTACTTTCTATTTCACTTGCCCAAACATCCGCAGGCTGGTCGATGCCAAAGGTAACGGTTCTGGCGCGAAGTGACCGGGCCAGCTCTAGAACCAGCGGATCGTCGGCGTTGACAATGGCGGTGCCTTTTTCCGTCAATGAATCAAACAACTCCCCTTTTGCGGACTGGATATCTTTGAGGTTCTTCAATTGCACCAAATGTCCTTCGGAAATGTTGGTGATCACGCCAATATCCGGTTGCGCGATCTCTGCCAGTCTTTTAATCTCACCCATCGCGCTCATCCCCATTTCAAGAACCCCCACTTCATGAGAGAGTTCCCTTTTCAGAAGAGTCAGGGGCAGGCCGATATGATTGTTCAGGTTGCCTTGAGCCTTCAAAGTCTTGAATTTAGTTTCCAATATTGAAGCGATCATTTCTTTAGTGGTTGACTTCCCATTTGTCCCGGTAACGGCAACAACCTTGAACGGAAATCGTTTTCTCTGGAAGCCTGCCAAATCTTGTAAGGCTTTAAGCGTGTCCGGGACCTGGATCACAAATGGTCCGGATTCAACCGGGAGCTTCTCCGGATTGGACAGAATGATTCCTCCAACCTTTTTATCAATCACGTCAGCGAGAAAGTCATGTCCGTCAAAACGCTCTCCTTTAATGCAAACGAATAGTTCTCCTCTTGAGACCGTCCGGGAATTTATGGATACTCCCCGGAATAGACAATCAGGATCTCCTTGCAGGAGTTGTCCTCCAATAGCATTGAGGCAATCTTGTGCTTGACCTTCCATCAATTGTTTCGCTTCCTTAAAGCTGAACGGGCGACCTCCCGATCATCAAAGTGAATGGTTTGTGTCCCCAGAATCTGATAATCCTCATGCCCTTTTCCCGCAATGAGAACCAAATCGTTTTTGCCTGCGAGACGGATGGCGTGCTCAATAGCCTCTTCCCGATTGATGATTGCCGTATAATCGTCACCCTCCCGGGCAGAAGAAGGGACGCCCTGAAGAATGTCTTCAATGATCTGTTCAGGGTCTTCCGATCTGGGGTTGTCAGAGGTGATGACGGAATAATCCGCTTCATTTAAAACGGCTTTTCCCATAGCTTTTCTTTTCCCCTTGTCTCTGTCGCCGCCACAACCGAACACCACGATCAGTTTTCCTTCCGTAAAAGCTTTTGCTGCGGAGATTGCGTTGGATAGCGCGTCATCGGTGTGCGCGTAATCTACCAGCACGGAAATCCCCTGGCTGTTTTCAATGCGTTCGAATCGACCAGGAATAGGTTGGATTTGGCGAAGCACTTCCTGAACCCTTCCGAGGGAAATATCCTGAACCATAGCGCCTGCCACAGCAGAGAGAAGGTTGTAGACATTGTGTTGACCGAGAAGGTTAGAGAAGATTTCTTTAGTTCCAAAAGGAGTTTTCAGGGTAAATTGGCAACCCGATTTTGTGAGCACAATATCTTCAGCCTTAAAATCCGCATTGCTGTCAATGCCTGTGGTGAAGGAACCCGCTTTAAATTCTTCGAAAAATTTCTGCCCGACTGTGTCGTCAATATTAAAAATTCGGTGTTGCACCCGGTTTTCCAGAAAAAGTTTTTTCTTGGCGTTTTTGTAGTGCTCCATATCACCATGAAAATCCAAATGATCGCGGCTTAGATTGGTGAAAATACCCGCCTTGAAACGCATGTCATGAACACGGCTTTGGTGTAAGGCGTGGGAAGAAACCTCCAGAATACACTTTTCAATTTTTTCTTCGGTCATTTCGTTTAACATTCGGTTCAAATCCAGGGACTCAGGCGTGGTGACGGGGGCTGGAAAATTTTTGCCATCGTAATGGTAATCGATGGTGCCGATAACCCCGATTCCCTCCGCCCGGAATAAAGCTTCAAGAATATAGGATGTAGTGGTTTTCCCGTTTGTTCCGGTAATTCCTGTTAAGGCTAATCGTTCTGACGGACTGTGGTAAAAATTGGCGCTGACGATAGAAAGCGCTTTCCGGGAATCTTCGACGTGCAAGGCTGTGACATCGCGCGATCCCAATCCAAGTTCATTTAGAGAATCAAGAGGTGTTTGTGTAATAAACACCGACGCTCCCTGGGCGACTGCATCTTTTATGAACGTGCCCCCATCCAAGTTCCCACCGGGTATGGCCACAAACAAGCTGTCTGTCCCGGCTTTTCTGGAATCGTAGACGATTTCGCGAATTGTCTGGTTCATGGTTCCCAGAATATTGGTCACGGGCAACCCTGAGATTAAATGTGAAAGTTTTGTATTGTCAGTCACGTTTAGATAATCACTTTCAGGATACGACTTTGTCGAAATTGTTGTTTGCATCAGGCTCGATCAAGAATAAAAACACGTTCTTTGCTTGACGGAACGTTTAAATAACGCAACGTCTTTTTTGCTATTTGCCGAAATACCGGTGCGGCCACAACACTTCCCCAATGCGATCCCTGGGGGTTGTCGATCATTACCAAAATCAAAAGACGTGGAGAATCCGCCGGAGCAAAACCAATAAAGGAGGAAATGAATTCTGTTTTGGAGTAGGACCGGGTTTCCATGTTATATTTTTGAGCCGTTCCGGTTTTTCCCGCCACGTCAAATCCTTCAAGTGCCGCTTTTTTTCCGGTACCTGTTTTCACCACCGACTTGAGAACTTCGACCAATTGGCGGCTGGTTCTTTCAGAAATGACTCGCCGGATTTTTTCAGGCTTAAATTGTTCCATTACCTGTCCGTTTTTAATAAGCGCACGGGTGATTTGAGGTACCATAAGATTTCCGCCATTAGCAATTGCCGCCAAGGCACTGACCATTTGTATAGGAGTGACAGCGATCTCGTGACCAAAAGAAATAGAAGCGAGAGACATGGTGGTCCAGTTTTTCTGGTCCTTGAGTTGTCCCGCAGATTCACCGGGTAGGGATAAACCGGACTTTTCACCGAACCCGAATTTCCGGATGTATTCATAAAATGGTTTTCTGCCAACCTGCTGGGCAATTTTGATTGCGCCGATATTGCTGGACTTGGCAATAATCTCACGCATGGTCAGCCAGCCGAACTTACGATTGGAAGCCTCCCCGATCTGGACGTTTCCGATTTTCAGTTTCCCGTTTTCACAAAAGAAAATATCTTGTGGCCTTGCTAAGCCTTTGTCCAGAGCCGCGGCGGCAACAATGGGTTTGAATATCGATCCAGGCTCGTAAGAGCTGGCGATGATTTTATTTTTCCAGACTTGGGCGGAAAACGCCCCGTAGTGGTTAGGGTTGAATTGGGGAACGTTGGCCATCGCATAAATTTCCCCCGTATGGGGATTCATGACCACGGCCATCCCTGAGTCCGCTTTAAAACGTTCGACCTGTTTCTTTAAATGGTATTCAGTGGTGAACTGAATAACCTCATCCAAGGTTAGAACCAAGTCATAACTCCCGGGTCTGGAATTGTGCAATCTATTGAAAGATTGAATATTTCTTCCACGCGCATCACGCTCCATAACTTGCCTGAAAGTAATGCCTTTGAGCTTGGGTTGGTAGGCGTGCTCGATACCGGCAAGACCCTGATTGTCCATGCCGACAAAGCCCAGGACGCTTGCCGCAAGTTCACGTTTTGGATAAAATCTCTTTTGCTCGGATATATATCCTACACCTGACAGCCCTGCTTGTTTCAGCTTGGCAACCTCATCGGGAGAGCATTTCCGCTTGATCCATACAAAATGTTTTTTAGAAGAAATCTTTTTATAGATCTGATCCTGGTTCAGTTTCAGCGTGGCTGAAAGAATGCGGGCGGCGGATTTCCGGTCCAGTATTTCCGAGGGGTTTACATAAACCGATTCCACTTCGACATTTCGCGCGAGTTCGTTCATATTGCGGTCAAAGATCACCCCACGTCCGAAATGTGTTTTAACCGTACTCAGGTACTGCTTTTCGGATTGCGCTACGAGAGTGTCATGCTGGATGATCTGCAGAAAAACGAGCCGGGCGATCAAGGCTGCTCCAAACAGGAAGAGAAAAAAAGAGACAACTTTCAGCCGGGTTTTAATGCTGTCTCGAAACGTTCCCGTGATCTGTTTATTTTGTTTTGCCATGACGGTTACTTAAGGAAAATGGTGATCACTTTATCTATATCGAGCTCTTTCATCCCCACCTCGTTTTTAGCGAGAAGATAAACGCGATCCAAGGATCTCAGGCTTTCGCGTTCAAGATTGAGCAGATGGTTTTCTTTCAACAAATCTCTATGTTCTTTGGCCAAATCCTGATATTCATAGGCCAGTTTGATTTTCTTGACATTGGGCCAAACCAGGGCCAATGCCCCGAGCATGAACAGGACGGAGATCGAAATAACCATCCAGAAATCTATAGAGGAAACATGGAGCCGGCCTTGGATAAGCCTGCGAACTCCATCAAACATAAATCCTTTCCGCGACCCTTAATTTTGCGCTTATTGATCTCGGGTTTAGCGCCACCTCTTCTTCCGAAGGCACAATAGGTTTGCGAGTTAAAATTTTCAGAGTCTGTGTTCTCCCACAAATACACATAGGGATTTTAGGTGGACAGGAACACCCTTTTTGTTCATCTCGAAAAAATGTTTTCACAATTCTGTCTTCCAGAGAGTGAAATGAGATCACCACCAAACGGGCGGTTGAATTGAGAAGGCCGATCACATCCTGCAAAGCTAATTTCAGTTGTTCCAGTTCATCATTGACGGCTATCCTCAAAGCCTGAAACGTTCTTGTAGCAGGATGGATCCGTGTGTGGCGGGGCGATGCCACTGCCCTTGCTACGATTCTGGAAAGCTGGCCGGTTGTGGTGATGGGACGCTCTGCCTGTTCTTTGCGAATTGCGCGGACGATTCGCTTTGAGTAGCGCTCTTCGCCAAAATTTTTAATAATGGCTACCAGTTCCGCATCAGAAAGTTTTTTCAGAAGGTCGGCGGCTGAAGTTTTCTGGGAGGGATCCATTCGCATGTCAAGCGGGCCATCATGTTGAATGCTGAAGCCACGCTCGGGCGTGTCCAACTGGGGCGAAGAGACCCCCAAATCCATCAGCAATCCAACTATATGGGTGATCCCGTGTTGAATCGTGAGGCTTTTAAGGTCTCCCAGGTTGCCGTGGGTCAGAGTTACCCTGTCTCGAAAAGGAGACAGCCTTTTCCTGGCGCGCTCTATTGCGGAGCGGTCCCGGTCGATTGCGAAAACCCGGACTTCAGGAGCTGTATTTTTAAGGATGAATTCCGTATGGCCTCCATCCCCGAGTGTGCCATCCACGATTACACCCTCCATGTGAACATTCAGGTAATGAAGCACTTCGTTTTTCATTACCGATTCGTGGTACGCTGGCATGATATTTTTGGCTACTCCATAGATGGCTTATGTCGATGGAACGCCCTGGCCTTTTATGCTTCCCCCTGCTTGGACCATTGCTTGGGGGACCAGACCTCAAAGGTTTTGGACATTCCAACCAGAATGGCTTCTTTATTCAGCCCTGCAATTTCTCTCTGGTTGGCAGGGAGCAATATCTTTCCAGATTTCATTTCGCACTCAGTCGCTCTGGAATAAAATTCGCGTAGTCGGTTTCGGTCGGCTTTATCGAAAGCATTTAAGTCGCTTAACTTTGCCTCGTTTTCAGACCACTCTTTCTGGGGAAAGACGACTAGATAATTATCCATCACACACACCACCAGTTGCGGGCCGAACTGCTCCAGCGCATTGCGGAACTTCGCCGGCACATTGAAGCGGCCCTTGTCGTCCAAACTGATGTTGTAGGTACCTAAAAAACTGTTCATCGACAGAGTTCACCAAATTCCTATAACTTTGACAGAAAATTACACTTTGAGACACTTTTATACACAATCCTAACATAACCCGACAATCTGTCAACAGAAAAGGAGAAAAAATTATTGAAAACCTGTGTCGGGGAAAAGGGGCTAACTTTTTATTTAAACAGGGTTTGATCGGTTCCGGATGGTGGGAGAATGCCCTTTTTTTGAAGCAAGGGCCAAATCAGATAATGACACCGCTATTATCGGAACCGGCTGAAGGGGTTATTTCAAGGCAGAATGTAATGAGGAAGGGAAGCTAGGCAGGAAAGAGTGTAAAATGGAGTTGTTACTATATACGTGACATCCTTGTTCCACAAATTAAGGACGGGGATTAATTTTATCCCTTTCTTTTTCAAGGGATTTGCTTTGACAAGGCCAAATTCTGAATGCTAATATGAAAAAAAGACTCAAAGAATTAATAAAATTCTTTAGCCAGAGGATGTGAGCGGGTTATGCAGCAGAAAAAAGTAAAATTTTTAGTGGGCAGCTTGCTGATTGTGGGTGCCATTGGTTATTTGATAACCATGGGGATCAGCAATACCTCGCAGTATTTCTTTACCGTGGATGAATTGATGAGCCAAAAAGTCTCCTTTGCGGGTACGGGAATGAAGGTAAAGGGAAATGTGGTGAATGGCTCTATTCAGAGAGATCCTGATGACTATTTAAATGTGAAGTTTTTAATCGAAGAGAAGGACGCCTCGTTAAAGGTGTCTTATCAAGGCGTGACGCCGGATATGTTTATAGATGGCGGTGAGGTGGTGGTTGAGGGAGCTTTAGGAAAAGACGGAGTTTTCCACGCCAACACTTTATTGACCAGTTGCCCATCGAAATATGAAGCTGAAAAAGAGGCTGGAAAGATGCACCCGGGAACATTTCCTAAAGCCGATAAGTATCGGGAGCCGGGCCTCAATAAAGTGGAAGCCTTGCCGAAAACAACAATCTGACCTCCCTGTAAAATCGAGTAACCCAGCCATCCCGCAATAGAGCGGAATAGAAGGCGTTTATATAGAAACCATGAACGATATTGGTGAATTTACATTACTATTGGCCTTGGCAACGGCTCTCTATGGTTGTGTTGCCTATGTCATGTCAGCCCGTGGCAACCGCATCGATCTTTATCTAAGTGCGGACAAGACCCCAATTATTGTTTGGGCGTGCGTTGTCATCTCTTCCATATGTCTGTGGAAGGCTTTTCTTACCGATGACTTCAGCCTTCAATATGTCTGGGCCTATTCCAACCGTGAGCTCGACACGTTTTATAAAATTTCCTCGTTTTGGGGCGGACAGAAAGGTTCTCTTCTTTTCTGGACTCTGCTTCTTAGTACATACATGCTCGTGGTTTATTTCCAGAATCGGAAAAAAAATCTCAGGGTGGTTCCCTATGCGATGGCGATCATGCTTCTCATCGTTGTGTTTTTTCTTTTCCTGATTAATTTTTCGACCAATCCCTTTGAGCGTATCCCTCTACCTCCCGAAGATGGGCGCGGTTTGAATCCGCTTCTGCAAAATTACTGGATGGTGATCCACCCGCCAACATTGTATTTGGGATATGTGGGTTTTACGGTTCCTTTCGCGTTTGCGGTAGCGGCCCTGATCAGCAAGGATTTAGATGACGGCTGGATTCGCATGACCCGGAAGTGGACTTTGCTGTCCTGGTTTTTTCTCTGCATGGGCAATTTGTTTGGAGCTTCCTGGGCTTATGTGGAACTGGGCTGGGGCGGTTACTGGGCTTGGGACCCTGTTGAGAACGCCGCGTTCATGCCTTTGCTGGTTGCAACCGCTTATTTGCATTCGGTGATGATCCAGGAAAAAAAGGACATGATGAAAGTCTGGAACATGTCTTTGGTTCTCCTGACTTTCGCGATGACAATTTTTGGAACGTTTATTACCCGGAGCGGCCTCATCCAATCGGTTCATACCTTTGATGAAGCAACATTGGGGTATTATTTTCTGGCGTTTCTGTTTGTTATTATTTTCGCTTGTGCCGCCTTGATTATTGCGCGGCTCCCTCTGTTAAAAAGTGCGAACGAGTTGGATTCTTTTTTGTCTCGAGAGAGCAGTTTTTTGTTTAATAACCTGGTTTTGCTGGGAATTGCTTTTGCTACTTTCTGGGGAACTATCTTTCCGATTATCTCAGAAGCCGTACGGGGTGTGAAGATTACGGTTGGGCCGCCCTTCTATAACCAGGTCAACGTGCCCATTGGGCTTGCGCTTTTGGCGCTCATTGGCATTGGTCCTGTTATCGCCTGGCGTCGGGCCACATTTTCAAACCTGAAGAAGAACTTTTTAAAACCTGTCAGCGCCGGCATTGTGGCGGCAGTGGTGTTGTTCCCGGTTATTCCGTTAGGAAACAGAACAGAGATTTATACTTATATAACATTTGTGCTTTGTGTTTTTGTGTTGACCAGTATGTTTACGGAATTTTACAAGGGAACGGTTTCTAGAATGGGTTTGCATGATGAGTCTGCTGTTGGGGCTTTGGCAACCATGACCTGGCGCAACAAGAGGCGTTATGGCGGTTACATTGTTCATATGGGTGTGGTGTTGATTTTTGCTGGCATTGCAGGGTCCCAGGCTTATGGGACCCATACGGAAAAACACCTGCAAATTGGTGAATCCTTTGAAATAAGAGGATACACCATCACCTATGAAAAACTGATCGCGGTGGAAGCCACGAATGTCAAAACCCGAATCATTGCCCAGCTTGCGGTAGAGCGTGATGGAAAACGATATTGGACGGGCCACCCTGAAAAAGAATTTTATAAAGGGCAGAACCAGCCGGTCTCGGAAGTGGATGTCTTGTCAACCTGGAAAGAGGATTTATATATGATCCTCGCTGATTTTCGGGAAGATGAGTCGGCAACGATAAAAGTGTATGTGAACCCGATGGTCAGTTGGTTGTGGACGGGTGGATGGATTATTGCTTTTGGATCGATGATCTCCATGTGGCCGGATCGGCTGGAGCAACGCCGCCGCCTGGAGAGGGTCCGCAGGCAGGAACAGTTGTTCCCTTCCCCTGCACAGGAGTAACCGGATGCAGACTTTAAAGGGGGTCTCTATTTATTCGGTAATTTTCTCTAAGGCAACGCCCTTATTTTATAAGGGCCACTCATGGCCAAAAGCAATTTTCAGAGATGCTCTAAAAGTATTAATGGGATTATTGATGTTGGTTTGGATTTCGGTAGGCCAGGTGTCTATTGTAGGTGCCGGGGCTCTTTTGCAGGATCTCGAAAACGCGTTGATGTGCAAGTGTGATGACAAGTGTGGAAAAGTTCTTATGAATTGCACCTGTTCCACTGCCGATAAAACCCGTGCCAATTTTTCAAAAATGCTGGAATCAGGTCTCACCGTAGAGCAAATCATAAAAATGCAGGTGGATGAATATGGAGAAACCGTATTGTCCGCTCCTACCAAATTTGGATTCAACCTGACTGCATGGCTGACTCCGTTTGTGGCCCTGGTTGCAGGAGGCTTTGGGGTTCGCAAAGTTCTTCTCGCTTGTGTGGGGAAAAAAAGCGATTCCACAGAAATTCCGGTGCCTGAACCCGAAATTTCAGAAAAATACTCCAAACGATTAAAAGATGAATTAGATGGGATCGAGTTATAGGAATGGGATTCATCCACTTCTTAGAATTGATTCTGATCGTTGCGATCCTGCTGGCAGTAGGAATCCCGCTTTTTGGGAAATTGAAACTCAAAAAGCTGGTTGAAGCGGTGGACCCTACCAGTGATAAATATAAGCATCTTTTGGTGCGTAAAGAAGAAACGCTGATTTCTATTAAAGAACTGGAATTCGATTTCAGCACGGACAAAATCTCCGAGCCCGATTATAAGGTGCTTCGCCACAGGCTGGAAGCCGAGGCAACGGAAATCCTGGAGCGTCTGGACCAACTGGAACAGGAACACAGAAAAAAACTAACCCCGCAGTAATCATTGAACCTGGCGTAATGGTTTAGCAGGTTTTTGAGCCCTATTGAGAATGGTAGACCATCCCAAACCCGACTCCTCCGATTTCGCTATTGAAGTTCGCCATCTGCTAAAAGAGTTTGGGGTGCTGAAGGCGGTAGATGGCATCAGCTTTGAATTGAAGCGCGGAGAATTTTTATCGGTGTTCGGTCCGAATGGAGCAGGCAAAACCACCTTGATCAAAATTCTTACTGGATTGACCCGGCCCTCATCAGGAACGGCCCGGGTTGCCGGTTATGAAGTAGAGGAGGGTAGACCCGAAATGCGGCGCGAGATCGGGGTCATTTCTCATTCGACCGCCTTATATGCGGATTTGACCCCCATGGAAAACCTGGTTTTTTATGGCAAGATGTATGGGCTGGAATGTCCTGAGGAGTCAGCTTTAGCGAGTCTTGAAGATGTGGGACTGGCGCCCCGAAGACATGACCGGGTGAGAACTTTTTCCCGGGGAATGGTTCAGAGGCTATCCATCGCCAGGGCCATTCTGCACGATCCGTCTATTTTATTTCTGGACGAGCCTTTCACCGGCCTGGACCTCCACGCCTCCAACGTTTTCAAGGAGCATCTTCAAAACTTACATAGCAAGAAGAGAACCATATTGATGACCACACACGATGTTTCCCGCGGGCTGGAAATGTGTGACAAGGTGGCTTTGCAGGTGATGGGCCAGTTTGCTTTTTTTGAAGATGTCAAAGAGGTCGATAAGGAAAACTTCGAGACGATGTATTTTGATGCGGTTCGCAATAACCAGTTCACCATGGGCATTCGTCAACACTGACAGGGGAGGCAGATAGCAAGAGCCCGTTAAGCCGAGATAACTCTTTGCCAGCCAAATAGAGTATTTCTCATTTACCCCTGCGGGGCATGAAAGCCAAGGAAGGGGTATCACAGCCACCGGCGGATCGCCGGCTGAATTCATGAATCTTTTTTTGAATCAAATCACAGCGATTGTATGGAAGGATTTCGTAACGGAACTCAAGACGCGGGAACTGTTCAGCGCGATGTTTATCTTCGCATTACTGGTGATTCTGATATTTATTTTTTCAGTGAACTTGAGTGTCGTCAAGGCCAGTGAAGTTGGCCCGGGGATTTTATGGGTAGCATTTTTATTTTCCGGAACCATAGGCCTGAACCGTTCTTTCATGCTCGAACAAGAAAATGGATGCCTCATGGGGTTGATGCTGGTGCCCGCGGACCGAACAGTTATTTACTTCGGGAAACTGATCAGCAATTTCATTTTTTTATCCATTATGGAATTGTTCATTCTGCCGCTGTTCATGATTTTTTTTAATATCGATATTTTGGAGCACTTGCTCCCACTTTTATTTGTTATATTTCTGGGGACCCTGGGCTTCTGTGCTCTGGGGACCCTGCTGTCTTCATTGGCATCAAACCTAAAATCCCGGGATATCATGTTGCCCATTTTGCTCTATCCTCTTCTGGTACCCATCGTCATCGCAGTGGTTCGAATGACCGGGCAGATTCTGAATGGGGAACCCTTGTCAGGAATGATGAACTGGATTGGTTTGACGGCTTCCTTCGATATCATTTATATTGGTGTCTCCATTATGACGATCGACCATATTCTGGAGGAGTGACGGAATGGATAACCAGTGGTTTTTTTTAGCGGCCAATGTGGTTGTATGGGGCGGCATTATTTATTACGTGTACACAATCAGGCAGCGCAACCGTGCACTTGAAAAAGATCTGGAACTGTTGAAAGAAACCCTGAGCAAGGAAGGATGATGATGAATCCCGACGCGGTAGAAGAAAATCAGGAAGAAGGCAATATTCTGGTCTGGTTGACCGGCCTGGCTTTTCTTGCGGCGATGGTCGCGATATTCATCTATGTCCCCACCGAACAGACCGAAGGTGTGGTTCAGCGGGTCATGTATTTCCATGTACCTTCCGCTTGGCTTTCATTTTTTGCCTTCTTTATAGTTTTTATCTGTTCCATTCTGTTTCTTTGGAAAAAAGAGCGGGAGTGGGACATTTATGCCCATGCCTCGGCAGAGATCGGGGTGATTTTCTGTTCCCTGGTATTGATCACAGGGCCGATCTGGGCAAGGCCTATCTGGGGGGCTTGGTGGGTGTGGGACGCGCGCCTCACTTCTACCCTGATACTCTGGATCATATATGTGGCCTACCTCATGCTCCGGACGCAAAGCGATGCCGGTTCCATGCGAGCCCGTTATGCCGCAGTACTTGGCATTGTCGGGTTTCTTAATATTCCCTTCATCCATTTTTCCGTACTCTGGTGGCGGACGTTCCATCCCCCGCCCAAGGTCATCACCAACGAAGGGATTGGCAAGGGAATGGACCCAACCATGCTGGCAACGCTGGGAATATCCCTGTGTGCTTTCACCCTACTTTATTTCCTGTTGATGGGAGTGCGGGTGCGGCAGGAAAAATTGAAAGATGAAATCGATCGCCTTAAAAGGGAAAAGCTTTATTCGGCTTAAGGACGGACTGCTGGGCCTGTTAATCATTGTGGCCCTGATTTTCCTTGTACTCCGTTTTCAAAAAACTGGCTCGGGAAATCCGCAACAGGAAATCAACTTGAACCAGTTTAAGGCGGAAGAAGCCTATCTGGCCCCCCGGTTTACTTTAAGAAATCTCAAAGGTAATCTTGAAGGGCTTGATGATCATATCGGGAAAGTAATCGTTATTAATTTCTGGGCAACCTGGTGTGCTCCCTGCATTAAGGAAATGCCAAGCTTCGAAACCCTGTACCGTCGCTTCCGTTCGCAGGGGCTGACCGTTCTCGCAGTCAGCCTCGATAAAGATGGTTCTTCCAAAGTCCAGGACTATGTGGATAAGTTCAAATTATCCTTTCCAGTTTTACTGGATACCGAAGGGATTGCCGAAAAGCTCTACCCGTCTTTTACCATTCCGTTCACCTATGTGATCGATAAGCAAGGAAGGGTTGCCGCTCGTATCGATGGTGCCAAGGACTGGGAATCAGCCGAAACATTCAAGGCGGTGGAATATCTTTTAAAACAATAACCAGGATGCATTCAATGAAAAATGAAGATAAAGCTCAGTCTGCCAATGAACAATTTTATAAAGCCTTTAATAAAAGAGATATTGAGGCGATGAAGCGGGTTTGGGAAAATGATGAAAGGATAACCTGTGTCCACCCCGGCTGGTCTCCTTTAAACGGATTCGAGCCGATCCTGAATAGCTGGGCAGGCATTTTTGAAAATTCAGGAAATATGGAGATTCGAATTTCCGATGTGCGAGTCCTGGCTTCAGAGGATCTTGCCTGGGTTTCTTGCACCGAGAAGCTTTTTACCATCGCCGAAAGCGGGGTGCTGGCTTCCCAGGTTTTTGCCACCAACTTGTTTCACCTTGAGGGCGATGTCTGGAAGATGGTCATGCATCATGCCTCGCCTGTTCCTGACATCCGGGAAACACAAGATGTCTCAAGGAACTGAAGGTTATCCGGACTGAGGTCAGATATGATCGGGGTTCCAGTTAAAGAATAAACCTGAGGACATCTCTATTTATTCGATAATTTTTTTTACGGCAACTTGCAGGCTCTTATAAAATAAGAGCCTGCTCATGACCCAAAGTAATTTTTAGAGATGCCCCTGAGTCAATGTTTTAAAAAACATGCGACATGATGGCCGGGGGCGATTTCTTTAAGAGCAGGTATTTTTTCTTCGCATTGTTTTTCCTTGATAGGACAGCGGCTGTGAAAGGCACAACCTTTTGGAGGATTAGCAGGATTGGGGATATCTCCCTTTAAGGATACTTTTTGTTTGGACCGTCCGGACTCCAGACTGGGAATTGCGTTCAGCAGGGCAATGGTATAGGGGTGCTGAGGCGAATTATAAATTTGTTCGCTGTCAGCAAGCTCAACGATTTTTCCGAGATACATCACTGCGACCCGGTCACAGAAATATTCTACCACCCCCAAATCGTGAGAGATGAACAGGTAGGAGATATCCAACTTGTCTTTCAAGTCCAACAAAAGGTTAATGACCTGAGCCTGTATGGAAACGTCCAAAGCCGATACCGGTTCGTCGGCCACGATCAGCTTTGGATTCAAAGCGATGGCTCGGGCAATGCCCACGCGCTGTAGCTGGCCTCCACTTAATTCGTGGGGATACCGATTAAAATAATCAGGCGCTAGGCCCACCTGCTCCAAAAGCTGGTTTGCTTTTTCGGCATTTTCTCTCTTGTTCCGGAAACCATGAATTTCAAAAGGTTCTTGAAGGATATGGCCGATGCGTCTTCCCGGGTTGACCGAGGAATAGGGGTCCTGGAATATAATCTGCATTTCCTTTCTAAGGTTTCTCATTTCAGTCTCTTTGAGAGCAAACAAGTCTGTTCCGCAAAAACTCACCTGTCCTGAAGTTGGTTCAATCAGGCGAAGCAAGGTTCGGGCCACAGTAGATTTACCACATCCGCTCTCTCCAACAAGACCCAGCGTTTCTCCTTTATGAAGGATGAAGGAAATTCCATCTACCGCGCGAATCGGTGCAGACGAGGTTTCGAGAAATTTCTTTTTTGGCAGAAAATGTTTTTTGAGGTCCCGAACTACCAGCAGTTCTTCTATATTCATAATGATCCTGGCTCCAGGTGGCAACTAACTTGTCGCTGGGCTTCTATCATGCGCAGTTGAGGGTTTTGGGTTTTACATATTTCCATAGCCCAGGAGCAACGGGGATGAAACGGGCATCCTGACGGACGTTGGTCTAGACTGGGTACGTTGCCCGGTATTTCTTCCAGTCTTGCGCCGGGTCTTTTTTTGGTGCCTAATTTGGGAATAGAAGCTATGAGACCCTTGGTGTAGGGATGAAAGGGATTTTTTAGAAGGGCCTTGGCCGGACCGGATTCTACAATTTCCCCCGCATACATGACCAGCACCCTTTGGGCGATTTCCGCGACCACTCCCAGATCGTGGGTAATGATGAGGATGGACGTTTCTTTTTTTAAACTTCTCAAAAGCTCGAGAATCTGAGCTTGGATAAGAACATCGAGAGCGGTCGTGGGTTCATCGGCGATGAGGACCCTGGGAGAGCAGGCCAGGGCCATGGCAATCATGACGCGTTGTCGCATCCCCCCGCTTAGTTGATGGGGATAGTATTGCAGTTTTTCTTTCGGTGAGGGGAGTTCCACTCGACTCAACAGGTCGGCTGACTTTTGCAGGGCTTCTCGCCGATTCATAGCCGTATGGCGAAGGAGCGTTTCGGCAATTTGTTCTCCTACTGTCAAGACCGGGTTGAGAGAGGTCGTAGGATCCTGGAAAATCATGGAGATGGAGTGACCCCGCAGGTCCTGTAACACTTTCGCTCGGAGAGATAACAGGTCCTGGCCGTCAAAAATAATTTTTCCGCTTAAAATTTCCGCAGGTGGCTCTGGCAAAAGACGAAGAATAGAAAGGGCGCTGACGGTCTTGCCGCAACCGGATTCCCCTACCAGAGCCAGGGTTTCTCCCGGGTTTAAATGAAAACTGATACCATTGACGGCGATCAGCTTTCCCTTGGTAGTGGAAAAAGAAACTGTCAGGTTTTGAATTTCCAGTTCCGGGGATGACATTTATTTATCCGTGATAAATAGGTTGAAACGAACCCATTTGGGTATAAATTAGGTTTTCAAGTTACCAATGTTATAATAAATCCTTCAAACGGGTATTGGTCCTTCCTCAGCATTTTAATTGTTCTTAAGTAAAAAATAAATGAATCCCTTCACAAAAATATTGGTGGTTGAAGACGATCCCGGTTCAGCAAAATTGGTGACTTATCATCTTAGAATGATGGGATTCAAAAATACAACAGAAGTCACGGACGGAAACTCGGCTCTGGAGCATTTAAAAAAGGAAAAAGCTGATTTGGTAATTGCAGATTGGCATATGCCGAATATGAATGGTCTGAATCTTTTTAGAGCTCTTCGGGAAGAGGAATTATGGCAGGATATTCCCTTCCTGATGATCACGGTGGAGAAAGACCATAAAAAGGTGCAGGAAGCTATCCAGGCAGGGGTCCGCGATTATATTGTGAAACCCATTAATGTTGAAATGTTTAAGCGGAAGATTCGTGAGTTGTTTAGGCTTAATGAGGTTTGAATCGAAAAAGGGCGAGCAAGCCGCTGCCAGCGTGATACCCCATTCGGGGCACGCGTGGTATCCTCTTCATTAAGCTTCACGCCCGCGGGCAAAGAGAGATTTCCTTAAAAGGCTATTGGGATTTTACAAGGCACTCCTTTTCAAGTCCCTTACTTACAATATTGTCGCATTTTTTGGGATCGCCCTGAACCACCCCATAGCAATATGCCTGGCTATCCCGGTTTAGGATCAGGGTACAGTAATATATGCTGTGGTCCTTATGTTTGTACCGACTTTCGGGGTTTGAGATTGGGGTCAGGGCGAGACAAAGATTTCGCTCGTCTTCTTTTGAAAGCTTTCCTGTTGGTTTTGCCACAGACCTAAACCCCGTCATCTTCATTTCTGTCATGGGTCCATGTCCATCAACAACTGTTACCGGAGCTACACCGGGGCGTCCCTTTCGAACTTCCTGGGTAATTTCATCGCAAGCTTTTGTATCCGCAACCTCAGCCGCAATGGAGAGTGGAGCCCCAACGAAAAAAGCTA
>ENA-ORDI01000468-ORDI01000468.1-marine-metagenome-genome-assembly--contig:-NODE-468-length-27921-cov-3.205646_pt1 | contig 27921 bp, 22 predicted proteins | sample MGYA00248628_ERZ508525 | MGnify/ENA primary metagenome ERZ508525 (study PRJEB26195, sample SAMN05422138) | marine metagenome | isolation source: East of Porto Seguro, South Atlantic Ocean | place... | reverse complement strand
TGGGCGGGCCCCCCGATCATGATCACTGCCGCCGCGCCGCGAAGCTTGGATTGGATAAGGGCGCCCATGCCTATGGGGCCAGATCCTTGCACAACCACAGTGTCCCCAGGGTCGGGGCCATTGATCTTTCGCAGCCCTCCCATCACCGTGTGATTCCCGATGACGCTCATCAGAGCCCGCTCAGTAGACATGTCATCCGGTACTCGAATAATTGCAGGATTGGGGTCGAGGAACAAATACTCCCCGAAGCCTCCCCGAAGCATCGTGCTCGTCGTTGGGTCCACACGCGAATTCCCGTAGTGGATGCTGTTCGTACAACGCAGGCTCATCAAGCAGTTGTAGCAGTGGCCGCAAGGCGATGAGTGGAAGAGGATGCGGTCGCCCTCTTTCAGCGGCGTGCCGAGTATGTCCTTGTCGACGCCTGCGCCGAGGGCGCTGACGTAGCCGAGGTTCTCGTGTCCCCAGATAATGGGGTGCGGAGCGGCGTGGTTGTACCAGTTGTGTGCGTCGGTGCCGCAGACGGCGGCCATCTGCATCTTGACGAGGACACCACCGGGCTCGATGTCCGGTATATCGAACTCTTGGATCTCCAAGGGAAGCTCGGCGCCGACGAAGACTGCTGCTTCCACCCCGGCCTGCTCAAGTTCGCGGGCATTTCCAAGCTTGGCCTCGATCGCGCCGAGCAGACGGATCCGGCACGGCGCCGGTTCGCCATCCAGTCCTTCCATATCGAGGGCACGAAGTTCGACATGGCCTGCGAATGGGGCACGATCCATTTGCAGGCACGTTCGATACGCGTCCTGACCGAATAAGAGAGTTTCCATGGCCGTTCTATCGGGTGTCATCCGCGTAATGGAGAAAGCCGCGCGCAAGGCGGGCGGTCGCCTGCGTCGCGATTTCGGCGAGGTCGAGCACCTCCAGGTGAGCCGCAAGGGCCCGGCGGACTTCGTGTCCAAGGCCGACCGTATCGCCGAACGCACGATCTATGACGAATTGCTCAATGCGCGCCCCGACTGGGGTTTCGTGATGGAAGAGGCAGGTGTCATCGAAGGCGATGCAAACAAGCCCCGCTGGATCGTCGATCCGCTCGATGGCACCAGCAATTTCCTCCATGGCATTCCGCATTTTGCGATCAGCATTGCGGTGCAGGAGCCCAAGCTGGGCGGGGGCGGCTGGGGCGATGTCACCGCTGCAGTCGTCTACAACCCGGTTACCGACGAGACTTTCTGGGCCGAGAAAAGCCGCGGTGCGTGGCTGCATGACGGTCGGCTGCGCGTTTCCGCGCGCGGCCAGCTCTCCGAAGCGCTAATCGCCACCGGCATTCCCTTCTCGGGTCATGGCGATTTCGGCGAATGGACCAGGATTTTCGGAGCGATTGCACCGCAGGTCGCGGGCATCCGCCGCTATGGCGCAGCTTCGCTCGATCTGGCCTGGCTCGCGGCGGGCCGCTTCGATGGTTTCTGGGAAAGCGATCTGAGCGATTGGGATACCGCAGCGGGCTGCCTGCTGGTGCGCGAGGCGGGCGGTTTCGTGTCCGATTTCCGCGGCCGATCGCAGCCGATCCATGCGAAACAGGTGCTGGCGGCGAACGACACGCTGCATTCCAAGCTGCACAAACTGCTGGCGGGCGCATTGAAAGCTTGATGCGCGTCCGGGGCGCGGCTAGGTCCCGCGCTCCCGACCCGTTGCCCCTGTGGCGGAATTGGTAGACGCGCTCGACTCAAAATCGAGTTTCTTTGAAGTGCCGGTTCGAGTCCGGCCAGGGGTACCAAACTAAAGCCTTGCACATCACCGGATAAACTGGGATTTCCTGCGCCGGATGATCGGGGTTCCTTCCTACCATGCAATAGCGGCGATGGGCATCACCCTCGCCATGTTCATCGCTTTCGCGCGCGGACGCATGTCGGTCGAGATCATCTCGCTGATGACGATCGCGGTGATTGCGGTCGGCCTTTATTTCTTCCCGCTGCCCGAAACCCAGCCGATCGACGGGCTCAGCCTCGCCTTCTCCGGCTTCGGCCATTACGCGCTGATCACTATCTGCGCCTTGATGATCATGGGCCGCGGGCTGGTGGTGACCGGTGCGCTCGACCCGGCCGCGCGGTTCCTCGAGCGACTGTTCAAGGTCAACCTGCAGCTTGGCCTGTTGTTCTCGCTGGTGGTGACTTTCCTGCTGTCGATGGGCGTCAACAACACGCCCGTGCTGGTGCTGCTGATGCCGATCTTCGTGCAACTGGCAATGCGCGGGGCGATGGCGGCTTCGAAGACGCTGATCCCGCTCAACGCCGCGTCGTTGATGGGCGGGATGGCGACCACGATCGGCACGTCCACCAATATTCTCGTCGTGTCGATCGCCGTCGATCTCGGCATGCCCGAAATGGGCGTGTTCCACTTCACCCCGATCGTGCTGATCGCCTCGCTGGTGGCCCTGCCTTTCGTGTGGATCGTGATGCCGCGTATGCTGGGGGACAACCGGATCGAGACCGTCCACGCGCAGCGCCTGTTCGAAACGCGGCTGCGCGTAACCGAGGATTCGATCCTCAATGGCAAGCAATTGTCCGAACTCGAAACGCGTTTGCCCGCCGGGGTCGAGTTCCACGATGTGCCGCCGGGCCTGTTGCGCCCGCAGCATCGCCTACGCATGACCGGCACGCATGAGGCGATCGAGGAGGCGATGGCCACACTGCGCGGGGACGCGGCGCCCAGCTGGGTGATCGACCGGATCCGCCGTCGCTCGCGCGAAACCGCCATCGACATCGCCGTGGGCGAGATGATCGTCACCGCCGATTCGCGCCTGATCGGCCGGACCTTGCCGAGCTCGGGCATCGCCGATCTTTACGGCGTCGCGGTGATCGGGACGCACCGGCCCGAGCGGCTGGTGGGCGAGAAGGACCAGTTTTCCGAGGGCGGCGATCTGCGGTTCGCCGAAGGCGACGTGCTGCTGGTCATGGGCCTGCCCGACGACATGGAGCATTTCGCCCGGTCGGACAGCCTGCTCCAGCTCGAAGGCATGCGCGAATTGCCCCGGCGTTCGAAAGCGACGCTCGCGGCGGCGATCATGGGCGGGTCAATCGCACTGGCTTCGGTCGGGCTGATCCCGATTGCGATCGCGTCGCTTGCGGGTGCGATTCTGATGTTCGTGACCGGCTGCGTGCGGTTCGATCGTGTGGGCCGGGGACTGTCGGGCAGCGTCATCGTGCTGGTCGCCGCCAGTATTGCTCTGGGCCGCATCATCCTCGACAGCGGAGCCGCCGAATGGATCGGTACCGTGATGGCCGTCGGCCTCGAATACCTCTCACCCGCAGCCGCGCTCGCCGCGATCATGCTGACGATGACCTTCCTGACCAATTTCGCGTCCAATGCGACCGCAGCAACGGTGGGGACGCCGATCGCCTTCGCCATCGCCGCCAAGCTGGGCCTGCCGCCCGAGCCGCTGGTGCTGGCAGTGCTGTTCGGCTGCAACCTGTGCTACGCGACCCCGATCGCCTATCAGACCAACATGCTGATCATGGCGGAAGGCTCCTACGAGTTCCGCGACTACGTCCGCACCGGCGTGCCGCTGGTGCTGATCATGGTGACCATATTGTCGGTCGCGCTGGCAGTGACCTATCGGTTGTGAGAGCGACGCGCGAACGGTTGCGCTTCTTGGCCAAGCCCGTCTTGCTTGCAGCCTCTTGCGCGCTCTTCCTGCCCGAGTTCCTGACTCGCACCGTCCCGATTGGCGCTTTGCAGATGCGGTGCCCACGGTACTGAGCCAAGCAATAGCTGATCCGTTTCACGTCACAGGGAGAGCCCACATCATGACCAAATCGATTCCCACCAGCTTTGCGGCATTGGCGATGCTGATCGCCGCGCCTGCGCAGGCCAATGCGTTGCGCGACGATCTGGCAGCCGACATGCCGGGCCTGATGGAGCTCTATCGCGATCTCCATGCCAATCCGGAACTGAGCTTCGAAGAGCACGAAACTGCCGCGAAACTGGCGGCGCGAATGCGCGATCTCGGCTTCGAGGTGACCGAGAAGGTCGGCCGGACGGGCGTGGTTTCGGTGATGCGCAACGGCGATGGGCCGACCGTGCTGCTGCGCGCAGACATGGACGGGCTGCCGGTGGTCGAGCAGACCGGACTGCCCTATGCCTCGAAGCAGACCACTACGACCGAGAGCGGCGTCACGACCGGGATCATGCACGCCTGTGGGCACGACACGCATATGGCGGGGTTTATCGGTGCGGCGCAATTGCTGGTCGATCACAAGGACAAGTGGCAGGGCACGCTCGTGATGGTGCTGCAGCCGGCCGAAGAGATCGGGCTCGGCGCGCTCGCCATGCTCGAGGACGGGCTCTATTCCGATTTTCCCAAGCCCGACTATGCGCTGGCATTCCACGATGCCGCCGCGCCTGCACCCGCAGGAACAATCGGCTACACGCCCGGCTATGCGCTGGCCAATGTCGATAGCGTCGATATCACGGTAAAGGGCGTCGGCGGGCATGGTGCCTATCCGCACACCACGGTTGACCCGGTGGTGCTCGCCAGCGCGATCGTGATGAAATTGCAGACCGTCGTCAGCCGCAATTCGTCGCCGCTCGATCCCGCCGTGATCACGGTGGGAAGCTTCCACGCAGGCGCCAAGCACAACATCATCAGCGATGAAGCCAAATTGCAGCTGACGGTGCGCAGCTACTCGGATGCCAGCCGCCAGCAATTGCTCGACGGCATCCGTCGCGTGGCGCGCGGCGAGGCAATTACCGCCGGACTGCCGGAGAACATGATGCCCGAGATCACGGTCGAGGATCCCTATACGCCGTCGACCTTCAACGACCCTGGCTTCACCGAGGCGATCGCGGCGGGCTTCAAACAGCGTTTCGGTGATAAGCGGGTGATGGAATGGCCTGCGGTCATGGGCGGCGAGGATTTCAGCCAGTTCCGCCGCGCAGCGCCCGAGGATGTCCAGTCGATGATCTTCTGGATCAGCGGCACCCCGCAGCCGATGCTCGAGGCGCTCGAACGCGATGGCACACCATTGCCGTCCCTGCATTCGCCCTTCTGGGCGCCCGATGCGGAAAAGGTGATCGCGACCGGGGCAGAAGCGCTGGCGGGCGCGGCGATCGAACTGATGCCCGCCGCAGAGGACTGAACGCAATTGGGGCGCTCCCGCAAGGGAACGCCCCGAAAAGTGTGGCCGCCGGAGCGTTTGGGGTCGCTCCGACGGCCGTATTCTCCTCCCCAGGAGAACTTGGTGTAGTGGTCAGCCGTCCGCGGGGACGTAGGTGCCCAGGCGGTGGTGCAGGGCGTTGATCCTGGCCAGCTCCTCGCGGTCTTCCGTCGCCCGTGCGTAATGCGTCAGCGCGGTGCGCAGGAGGCGGAAATCCGCGGTCGAGAAGAGCGCGCGGGCCCGGCCCGGTTCGGTCTTGGGAGCGTCGTCTGTCATAGTCGTCATCCTTCCTCTCCTTAGGCGGCAGCGAACTGGTTCATCGTGTTGTCCTTGCCGCCGGCCTTAAGGGCCGCTTCACCGGCGAAGTACTCCTTGTGGTCGTCGCCGATGTCCGAACCAGCCATGTTCTGGTGCTTGACGCAAGCGATACCCTGACGGATTTCTTCGCGCTGCACGTTCTTGACGTAGCCGAGCATCGCCTGTTCCCCGAAATATTCGCGGGCGAGGTTGTCGGTGCTCAGCGCAGCCGTGTGGTAGGTCGGCAGCGTGATGAGGTGGTGGAAAATCCCTGCGCGCTTCGAGCCATCGGCCTGGAAGGTGCGGATCTTCTCGTCGGCTTCGGCGGCGAGTTCGGTGCCGTCGTAGTCGACGCTCATCAGCTTGTCGCGATCGTAGGCGGAGACGTCCTTGCCCGCTTCTGCCCACGCATCGTAGACCTGCTGGCGGAAGTTGAGCGTCCAGTTGAAGCTGGGCGAATTGTTGTAGACCAGCTTGGCGTTGGGCACCACTTCGCGGACCCGGTCAACCATACCGGCGATCTGTTCGACATGCGGCTTCTCGGTTTCGATCCAGAGGAGGTCGGCTCCCGCTTCCAGCGCAGTGATACAGTCGAGCACGCAGCGGTCTTCGCCGGTTCCGGGACGGAACTGGTAAAGGTTGCTGGGCAGACGCTTGGGCGCCAATAGCTTGCCGTCGCGACTGATGAAGACCTGGCCGTTCTTGATGTCAGCGGCATCAACTTCGTCGCAATCGAGGAAGCTGTTGTACTGGTCGCCCAGATCGCCGGGTTCCTTCGAATAGGCGATCGACTTGGTCAGGCCGGCACCGAGGCTGTCGGTGCGGGCGACGATGATGCCTTCGGGAACGCCCAGTTCGAGGAAGGCATAGCGGATCGCGCGGATCTTCTGGTGGAATTCCTCATGCGGCACGGTGACCTTGCCGTCCTGGTGACCACACTGCTTTTCGTCCGACACCTGGTTTTCGATCTGCAGCGCGCAGGCACCGGCTTGGATCATCTTCTTGGCGAGCAGGTAAGTGGCCTCGGCATTACCGAAGCCGGCATCGATATCGGCGATGATCGGAACGACATGCGTTTCGTGCTCGTCGATTTCCTTGATCAGACGCTGCGTGTTGACCGCGTCGTTGGCTTCCTTGGCGGCATCCAGTTCGCGGAACAGGCCGCCCAGTTCGCGGGCATCGGCCTGGTTGAGGAAGGTGTAGAGTTCCTCGATCAGCCCCGGGACCGAGGTCTTCTCGTGCATCGACTGGTCGGGGAGCGGGCCGAATTCGCTGCGCAGCGCGGCGACCATCCAGCCCGACAGGTAAAGATAACGGCGCTTGGTGCTGCCGAAATGCTTCTTGATCGAGATCATCTTCTGCTGCGCGATGAAGCCATGCCAGGTGCCAAGCGACTGAGTGTAGTTGGCAGGATCGCGATCGTAGGCATCCATGTCCTCACGCATGATCTTGGCGGTGTAGCGCGCGATATCGAGTCCCGTGCGGAACCGGTTCTGGACGACCATGCGGGCAGCGCTTTCGGCATCGATGGCACCCCAGGGCGCGCCATTGGCAGCGATGGTCTTGTTCAGTTCTTCGATCCGGGCCGAATAGGTCACGGGGAAACTCCTTGTCGTAATTGCATCTGTGCTTGGCCATCGTGATGCCGCATCCGCGGCTTTGCGAACAGGAAAATTGACAAACAATCTTGTGTTTGCGGCTCATTCTCGGCTAATCGGCGTGTAATGTTGTAAAGAAAGTTACAAATGGCCGATCAGTCTCTATTCGCCGGACCCGCGATCCGTCGCTTGCGCAAGCGGGAAGGCATGACGCAGGCATCGACAGCCGCGCGGCTTGAGATTTCGCCCAGCTATCTCAATCTGATCGAGCGCAACCAGCGTCCGGTAAGTGCACGCGTGATGATGCGGTTGGTCGAACAGTTCGACTTCGATCCGCGTTCCTTGCGCGCGGATGAAGCGATCGGCGGCGTCGACGGGCTCGCCCGGCGTTTCGCGGATGAACGGTTTGCCGATCTGGGGATCGACCGCGACGAGTTGCAGGAATTCCTCGCTTCGTCGCCGCAGGTCGCCTCCGCCTTCGCCCGTCTTTATGACAATGCCGGTCCCGCCGGCGGCGCAGCGGATCCGTTGGCCGCCTCGCGCGCCGAGGTGGAGCGATGGCGCAACCATTTCGCCGATCTCGACAGCGAGGCTGAAGCCATGGCCGACGAGATGCGCCTGTCGCGCGGGGATATCGGCATCGCGCTGGCCGACCGGCTGCGCGAACGCCACCAGCTTTCGGTACGGATCCTCCCGCGCGAGGTGCTGCCCGACAGCCTTCGGCGGCTCGACCTGCACGCGCGGCAGGTCCAGTTGTCAGAGATGCTCAGCATCCCCTCGCGCAATTTCCAGCTGGCGATGCAACTCGCGCAACTCGAGTTTGCGGATGGCATTCAGGCAGTGGCGAGCGGGGCGCGTTTCGATGACGAAGCGGCCCGCGGATTATTCGCGCGGCACCTGCAGGGCTATGTCGCCGCCGCGCTGATCATGCCCTATGGCCGCTTCCTGCGCGCCTGCGAGGCCACCGGATACGATCTGCCCGTGCTCGAACGACGCTTCGGGGTCAGCTTCGAACAACTGGCACACCGCCTGACCACGCTCCAGCGTGTCGGGCAACGTGGCCTGCCATTCTTCATGATGCGGATCGACCGTGCGGGTCAGGTTTCAAAGACGCTGGCCGGCGGCAGCACCGCGCGCTTCGTCGATTCGATCCAGACCTGTCCGTTGTGGGATGCGCATCGCGCCTTCGACCGCGCGGGCGAGCTGCAGGTACAGTTCGTCGCGCTGGACGATGCGGGCGAGCGCGAGGGCGGCTGGCTCACCATGGCGCGCACGGTCGAAGGGGCGGGCGCTCCCGGCGAAGCGCAATTCGTGGTCGCGTTGGGGATCGAGGCGGTGCTGGCCGACCAGCTTGCGCAGGCACGCGGTGTCTCGCTGCGCAGCGGCGATGCGCAGCCCATCGGTCCGGGCTGCGCGCGCTGTCACCGCGAGGCGTGCAGCCAGCGTTCGCTGCCGCCAGCCGGTCGCAAGCTCGCCTTCGATCGCTCCCGCCGCGGCGTGACGCCCTTCGAATTCGAGCGCAGCTGAGCGCAGATCGCGCTCCAGCGGAACCGCTGGGCCTGCAGCGGCGTTTCCCGAGACACCAGATACGTCTCAGGAACGCAGATCCCATGACCGAAGAACGCATTACCGAAACCACCGATGCAGCGGGCAACACGCATACCACGCATACGGTGGTTACCGAGAGCGAGAAGGGCGGGATCAACTGGATCGTTGTCCTCCTGGTCCTGGGCGTGGCTTTTGTTGGAGTCGTCTTTCTGACTCAGGTCAGCGATGCGGAAGTTGCCAAGGACAATGCCATCGCCGGGGCGGCCGAGGAAGTCGGCGCGGCTGCCGAACAGGTGGGCGAAGCCGCACAGAACGCGGGCGACGCGGTAGAGAACGCGGTCAACGAATAGCGAGCGCCAGTCGCAGTAGCACGGCGCTGCGGCGCATCCGGATGATCCCCGGGGTGGTGTAAAGTTTACCGACAATTCACCCCTTTTTGCTAGTCAAGCATTCCGACACTAGCAATTGGCGAGCCCGCCCGGATGATCCGCCTGTTCAAGCACTACATTTCCTACAATGTGGTGCTGCTTTCCCTGATCGATTTGATGCTGCTCGTGCTGGCAGGCGAACTCGCGTGGCGTTTCCGCGTTGCGCAGATCGGTGCTGCCGTCGGCCAGATTTCAGACCGCGCGCTGGAGATCGTGGCCTTTTCGGCCGTGATCTGGGTCGCGATGATCGCCGTGGGCTCTTACGGCCACCAGGCATTGCGCTCGATCCGTTTCGCGACCGCGCGGCTGCTGGTCGCAGTCAGCCTCGGCGTACTCGCGATCGCGCTGATGAATTTCGTCTTTCCCGGATCGGCGCTGTGGCGGTCGGTCCTGCTCTACGCAATGGGGCTGGCGATCCTGTTCCTCGTCGGCAACCGTGTGCTCACCGGGCGTTTGCTCGGGGTGGAGAACTTCCGCCGCACGGTGCTGGTCCTTGGCGCCGGCGAGCGCGCGCAGCGTCTCGAACGTCTCGCCGCGCGACCGGAAAGCGGTTTCCGGGTCGCGGCCTTCATCGCGATGGGCAACGCCGAACCCGTCGTCGTTTCGGCGGTGCGGCGCGAGACGATCGCGGATCTGGGGCGCTATGCCGATGGTCTCGGTGCCAGCGAAGTGGTCCTTGCCCTACAGGAACGCCGCAATTCGCTGCCGCTCAAGGATCTCTTGCGGGTCAAGACGAAAGGCGTCGACGTCGCCGATTTCTCCAGCTTCCTCGAACGTGAAATGGGACGTGTCGATCTCGATACGCTCAATCCAAGCTGGCTCATCTTCAGCGACGGTTTCTCCGCCGGACGCAGGCTTTCGAGCATCGCCAAGCGCGCCTTCGATATTGTTGCCAGCCTCCTGCTGCTGGTCGTGGGTTTGCCATTGATCGGCCTGTTCGCCCTGCTGGTGAAGCTCGAAAGCGATGGCCCGGCCTTCTTCCGGCAGAAGCGGGTGGGCTTGTACGGGCAGGAATTCACGCTGATCAAACTGCGTTCGATGCGCAGCGATGCCGAGGCGGGTGGATCGAAATGGGCGGAGAAGGACGATCCGCGCATCACGCGAGTGGGGCGCTTCATCCGTATGGTCCGGATTGACGAATTGCCGCAGGTCTGGAGCGTGCTGAAGGGCGAGATGAGCTTCGTCGGCCCGCGCCCCGAAGTCCCCGCATTCGTTACCATGCTCGACAAGGAACTGCCCTATTATGCCGAGCGCCACGTGGTGAAACCGGGCATTACCGGCTGGGCGCAGATAAACTATCCCTATGGTGCGAGTACCGAGGACGCGCGGCACAAGCTCGAATACGACCTCTATTACGCCAAGAATTACACGCCCTTCCTCGACCTGCTGATCCTGATCCAGACCGCGCGGGTGATCCTCTGGCCCGAGGGCGCGCGCTGATGGAGCTGCTCGGCGGCCTTTCCTATGTCAGCTATACCATCGGTGCGGTGGTATGCGGTTTGGCGGCGATCTGGATCGGCCGCAAGGGCGACAGCGCGCGCGCAGACCGCACTCCCGCGGTCGTCGCTTTGGCACTCACTGCCAATTGGTGTTTTGCCGCCGCCAGTTTCGTGCCCGGCAAGCCGATCGTCGAACTGACCGAGATTGCCCGCAACCTATCGTGGCTGTTCCTCCTGTTCCGCCTGTTCGGTAATGACGGGCGTGACGAGACCCTGCGACTGGTTCGTCCCGCTGCCGCCGCGCTCGCCTTCGTCGAAGTCCTGCAGTTCCTGCTGCTGCTGATTTCGCGCAATTATGCAGTCACCCCCGAACTGGCGGCGCTCACGTTCGAGACCGCGGCGCTGTTCCGCATCATGGTCGCGGTCGGGGCGCTCGTGCTCCTGCACAACCTTTATGTCGGGGCTGCCGCGACTTCGCGGCAGATCCTGCGCTGGAGCGCGGCGGCACTGGCGGGGCTATGGGCTTTCGATCTCAACTATTTCACCATCGCCTATCTGGTGGGCGCCGTGCCCGGCGAACTGTCGATCCTGCGCGGCATTGCCGCTGCGATCTTCGCGGTTCCCTTCGCCTTCGGTTTTACTGCCAGCACTTCGGATCTCGAGTTTCGCCCTTCGCGTGCTGTCACCTTCCGGTTTCTCTCGCTGCTGCTGATCGGGGGCTATCTTGCCGCCATGCTCGCGCTGGCGCGCTGGCTCGACATGCTGACGGGCGATCTCGCACGGTTGACGCAAGTGGGACTGATCATCGCCGCCAGCGCGCTTGCGCTGATCTGGATGCCGTCAAACCGCTTGCGGGGCTGGTTGCGGGTTACGGCGATCAAGCACCTGTTCAAGCACCGCTACGACTATCGTAGCGAGTGGATCCGCTTCACCAGCACCATAGGAACCACAGGCTTCGACAATATCCCGTTGCAGGAACGGGTGGTGAAGGCATTGGCGGACATCACCGACAGCCCTTCGGGCTTGCTTCTGGTGCCCGATGAAGAAGGCCAGTTCGAATTGGCCGCGAACTGGTGCTGGGAGGGGGCCGACGTTCCGCTGCAAGCGGCGCCAGCAGTGCTCGGCAAGTCGCTGGAGACAAGCGAACTTATCCTCGATTTCGACGAGGCGCGCGCCGGGATCGATCGGCAGGGCGAGCTGGCGCATATTCCCGACTGGCTGCTGCATGACACGCGGGCATGGGCGGCGGTACCGTTGCTGCATTTCGACCGGCTCGTCGGCCTGGTCGTGCTCGCCCGGCCGCTCGTGGCGCGCAAGCTCGATTGGGAGGATTTCGACCTGCTCGGCGTCGTCGGGCGCCAGCTTGCGAGCTATCTCGCCGAACAGGCGGGACAGACCGCGCTGCTCGAGGCGGGGCGCTTCGACGAGTTCAACCGTCGCATGGCGTTCGTCCTGCACGACATCAAGAATTTGTCGAGCCAGATGTCGCTGCTGCTGCGCAATGCCGAGAAACACGCGGACAACCCCGAATTTCGCAAGGATATGCTCGTCACGCTGCGCAACAGTTCGGACAAGCTCAATGCACTGCTTGCGCGGCTCGGACGCTATGGCGGGGGAAGCGCTGAAAAGGCACGACCGTTCGACCTCGCTGAAATTGCGCGCGGCGTGGCCGACCGCCTGCAGCGCCTGCACCCGGTAGCTGTCCTGCGAACCGAGCCGGTTGCAGTGGAGGGCAATCCCGAAGCGCTCGACCAGGCGCTTGCGCATCTGGTGCAGAACGCGATCGACGCCAGCGATGCTGAAAGTTCGGTCATGCTGGAAATCTACAGCGACGGCCTGTCGGGCAAAGTGACCGTCATCGACAGCGGGCACGGAATGACCCCGCATTTCATCCGCAACAGCCTGTTCAAGCCCTTCGTCTCTTCCAAGGCCGGCGGGTTCGGCATCGGTGCTTTCGAGGCACGCGAGCTGGTGCGTTCGATGGGCGGACGGCTCGACGTCGAATCCCGCGAGGGGTTGGGCACGCGCTTTACCATCAGCCTGCCGCTCAGGGCGGCCCATTCGCTGATCGGTCGCGCACCTTCCGCAGAGAAAACAGAGGTCGTATAATGGCGGATAGCAAACCCAAGCTGCTCATCATCGAGGATGACGAAGGGCTGCAAGCGCAGCTCAAATGGGCGTATGAGGATTTCGACGTGGTGCTGGCCGGCACGCGCGACAGCGCGCTGGCGGCGCTGCGGTCCGAAGAGCCGGCGGTGGTCACACTCGACCTCGGTCTGCCGCCCGATCCCGACGGCGTAACCGAAGGCTTCGCCGTACTCGAAGCGATCATGGCGATGAAGCCCGATACCAAAGTGATCGTCGCCTCGGGACACGGTGCGCGCGAAAGCGCCCTGCGTGCTGTCGAAGAGGGCGCTTATGATTTTTACCAGAAGCCGGTCGATATCGACACGCTCGGGTTGATCGTGCAGCGCGCCTATCGCCTGCACCAGATCGAGGCGGAGAACCGGCGGCTGGCCGACAAGGTCGGCGAGGATCGTACCGTGCTGGGATCGATGATCACCGCCGCCCCCGAAATGGCGAAGGTCGCGCGCACGATCGAGCGCGTCGCGCCGACGAATGTGTCGGTCATGCTGCTCGGCGCGAGCGGGACGGGCAAGGAACTGCTGGCGCGCGGCGTCCACGATTCGAGCGACCGTCGCGACGGCCCGTTCATGGCCATCAATTGCGCGGCGATTCCGGAGAACCTGCTCGAAAGCGAACTCTTCGGCCACGAGAAGGGGGCCTTCACCGGTGCGGTCAAGACCACCGAGGGCAAGATCGAACTGGCCGCAGGGGGCACGCTGTTCCTCGACGAAGTGGGCGACATCCCGCTGCCCCTGCAGGTCAAGCTGCTGCGCTTCCTGCAGGAGCGCACGATCGAGCGCATCGGTGGTCGCAAGGCGATCGGCGTCGACACGCGGATCGTCTGTGCGACCCATCAGGACCTCGAAACGATGATCGGCGAGGGCACGTTCCGCGAAGACCTGTTCTACCGCCTTGCCGAGATCGTGGTGCGGATCCCCGCCCTGGCCGAGCGACCCGGTGATGCGGTGCTGCTGGCCAAGCACTTCCTCGCGCGGTTCGCCAAGGAAATGAATCCGCAGGTCCGCGGATTTGCGCCCGACGCATTGGCCGCGATCGACAATTGGAACTGGCCCGGCAATGTCCGCGAACTGGAGAACCGCGTCAAACGCGCAGTGATCATGGCGGATGGCAAGCTGGTATCGGCCGAGGACCTCGATCTCGCGGCGGGCTCGGGTGAAGAGGCGGATATCGCGCTGAACCTCAAGGCGGCACGTGAACAGGCCGACCGGCGGATGATCCGCCAGGCCTTGTCCCGCAGCGAAGGCAATATCTCGAACACGGCGAAACTGCTCGGGATCAGTCGTCCCACCTTGTACGACCTGCTCAAGCAGTATGATCTCAGCGCGTGATCTTCTTCCGGCTCTTGCCCTGACATTCTCCTTGTCCGCACTGGGCGGATGTGGCGAGAGCGAGGATGCACCGACCCCGATCGAGGCCGCGCGTGCCGAATTGGCGCAGGGCGACGGTGCGGCGGCGCGCATCTATCTCGATCGGGCATTGGATAGCGGCGAGAACCGCAGGAACCTCGCCGTGATGATGGGTGAGGCCGCCCTGCTCGAAAAGGACTTCGCAGCAGCGCGCGAGTGGCTCAGTCCCGGCGAATTCTCGCCCGAAAGCGCGGCGGTCGGTTTCCGTCTGCTGGGGCGACTGGAAATGGCGCAGGGCAATTTGCCTGCTGCGGGGGCGGCATTCGACCGCTCGCATCGACTGGCGCCCGAAGACGCTGGACTGTGGGTCGATATCGCGCGGCTGCGTTATCAAGGTGGCGAACATGTCCAGGCGATCGCGGCAGTGGACCGCGCGCTTGCGTTTGAGCCGGCGCATGCGGAAGCCTTGCGTTTCCGCGGCCAGCTTTTGCGCGACGCGCATGGCATGGAGGCCGGGGCCACCTGGCTGAGGCAGGCACTCGACCGTTGGCCCGACGAATTGGAAATACGGCTCGATCTGGCCGCCACGCTTGCCGATGCGGGCCATGCGCGCCGCGCGCTCGCAGTGTTGCGCGAAGCGGGCGGCGCTGCGGTCGATCATCCCCGCGGATTGTTCGTACAGGCGGTCATCGCCGCGCGCGGGGGCGAATTAGGCGTCGCGCGCGATCTGCTCGCGCGATCGGGTCTGCAGCAGGAAGCGCATCCGGCGGCGCAGATGCTGGGCGCGATCCTCGATCTGGATCGCGGCAACCTAGCCAGCGCGACGCTGGCGTTCGATCGCTTGTATGCGCGCCAGCCGGACAATTCCCGCATACGCGACCTGTTTGCCTACGCCCTAGCGCGCAGCGGGGCCGAGCGCGAACTCGTCCATCGGTTTGCCGCCGTCGCACAGGGTGGAACCGGCTCGCCCTATCTTCGCCTGCTGGTCGGACGCGCGTTCGAAGCGCTGGATGACCGAGCACGCGCCGCGTCCTATCTTGATCGCGCGACCGCGGTGGAAACCGGGCTCGCCGTCTTACCTGTCCGCTCACCCTCGGCGCAATTCGCGATGGGCGAGCTTGGTGACGGGATCGCGCTGCGCGATTTCGTCCGGCATGCCATTGCGATCGGCGACACGAGCGAGGCAGTGCGTCGTGCGCGCTCCTTCGCTGCCCGGGTGCCCGGCTCCGGCGATGCGAGCGCAATCCTCGGCGATGCCGAACTGGCGCATGGCGATCGCGCAGCAGCGCGCGCGGCCTATGCGCGATCGGCGCGTGTCAGGCAGTCGTGGCCGCTCATTGTACGTCGGCTGCGGGCAGAAGAGGACGGCGCGAACGCGCGTGCGATACTGACACGTTATCTGGCCGCAAATCCGCTCCGCGCGGACGCGGCACTCGCGCTGGCCGAAGCGCTGGCGCTGGAAGGCGAATGGGAGCGCGCTGCCGCGCTGCTCGATCACGCGCTGGAACTGGGAGCCGCGCGCAATCCTGCCGCCCTGGCCGCGCGTAGCATTGCAGCGCGCGAGCTGGGTGAAGCGCAGAACGCGTTCGATTACGCGCTCGCGGCACACGAACTGCAACCAATGAATCCGCTCACGATCGGCGCACTTCTTGCTACGCTGCCTGCCGACGATGCCGGCACCCGCGTCGAACTCGAAGCGAAGCTGGCTTCGTTGCGCGCACGTTGATCCGCTCGACAAGGCACGTCGCTCCGGGCAGGGGCAGAACATGAGTTTCCGCACCGTTCTGGCCGATCCGATGCTGCGCATGCTGGTTGCCGCGATCGCGCTCGCCGCGCTCCTGCCTGCCACGGGCGATGCGCGTTCCGCCGCGCAGATGATTGCCAATGCAGCAATTTTCGTGCTGTTCCTGCTCAACGGAATGCGCATTGCACGCCGCGACATCGCAGCGGGTATCGCCAACTGGCGCTTCCTGCTGCCCCTGGTACTGTGGGTTTTCGGAGCGATGGCGCTGGCGGGGCTGGCCCTCGCGGCGCTGGGTGGCGGGTGGCTGACGCCCGCGGTCGCATTGGGTTTCCTCTATCTCGGCACGCTCCCGTCGACCGTGCAGTCGGCAACTTCCTACACTTCGCTTGCGGGAGGCAATGTCGCGCTCTCGGTGGTCGGTGCGGCGCTGCTCAACATCCTCGGCGTTTTCATCACCGTGCCGCTGTTCCTTGCGCTTGGCGGAAGCGGGAGCGGGGCAGTGGGGATGGATGTCATCGGCAAGATCATGCTGCTGCTGATCCTGCCCTTTGCAATCGGGCAGATGGTTCAGGGCCGCACCGGTGCCTTCATCGCCCGATACAAGCCCAGGATTGCCTGGATCGACCGGTTTGCGATCTCGGCAGCGATTTACGTCGCCTTCTCGGGCGCGGTCGAGCAGGGCATCTGGCAACGCGTCGATGCATTCGACTGGGTGGTGATCGGCGCGCTGGTCGCGTGCTTCCTGCTGATCGGCAATTACGGCGCGTGGCTCGCGGGCGGCCTGCTCCGCCTGCGCCACAAAGATCGAAGCGCCTTCCTGTTCGCGGGGGCGCAGAAGAGCGCCGCCGTCGGCGCCCCGCTGGCGACCATCCTGTTCCCGACCGAAGAGGCCGGTTTCATCGTGATAGCGCTGCTGCTCTACCACTTCTTCCAGTTGGTCGTGGCCGCGCCGATCGCTAGTCGGCTGTCTGCGTCATCGAGTCTTCGGGATGGCGCCGATTGTGCCGCACCGACCACAGGAAGCTGAGCCCGATCAGCACCGCGCCGAGCAATCCGGTGATCGTCTCGGGGATGTGGTAACGCGCCGAGAGCAGCATGATGACGCCGAGCACGATGATAGCCCAGAAGGCGCCGTGCTCGAGATAGCGGTATTGTGCCAACGTCCCGGTGCGCACCAGGTGGATCGTCATCGAACGCACGAACATCGCACCGACCGAAAGACCCAGGGCGATGATGATCATGTTGTTCGACAGCGCGAAGGCGCCGATCACGCCATCGAAACTGAAGCTGGCGTCGAGCACTTCAAGATAGAGGAAACCCCCGAGGCCCGATTTGACGATCTCACCCGAGGCTTTCTTGGCGGCTTCGCGCGCCTCGATGATGGCCGCGATTGCATGCACGGCAATGAAGGTCACCAGTCCGAGAATGGCCGCGGTCAGAAAGGTAATTGCCTCGTCCGGCGCGAGCATGGTCGAGACCGAATAGACCAGGATGAGCACCAATCCGATTTCCACTGCGGGTACGTTGGAGAATTTGTTGATCGTCTTCTCGATCGCGGCGATCCAGTGCACTTCCTTGTCGTTGTCGAAGAAGAAGGTCAGCCCGACCATCGCCAGGAAAGCGCCGCCAAAGCCGGCGATGCCGATATGCGCTTCGGACACGATGCGCTCGTATTCGGCCGGATTGTTGAGCGACAATGAGACTGCCTCGACCGGTCCGACCTGCGCCGCAATCGCGACGATCGCGATGGGGAAGACGATCCGCATCCCGAAGACCGCGATCAATATCCCGATCGTCAGGAAGCGTTGCTGCCAGACCGGGTCCATATCGCGAAGCACAGTGGCGTTGACCACCGCATTGTCGAAGCTAAGCGACACCTCGAGGATCGAGAGCACGACGACGATCCACAATATGCCCAGCGTGGCAGTGATCGATCCGGTGCTCGTCCAGCCATACCAGCCTGCCAGCACGAAGCAGACAGCCGTGAAGGCGAACGAAAAGGCGTAGTAATTGCGGATGGTTTCCATGGAAGGCGCCCGATTGATCAGCCCTTGGGCTGGTAGGTCTGGTCCGGAGTGGGGAAGCTGCGCGCGCGCACTTCCTCGGCATATTGCGCGACGGTCTTCTCGATAACCGCGGCGATGTCCTCATATTTCTTCACGAAGCGCGGCACCCGGTCGAACATGCCGAGCATGTCCTCGGTCACCAGCACCTGTCCGTCGCATTGCGCGGAAGCACCGATGCCGATGGTCGGGCACGAAACCGCCCCGGTGGCTTCTATCGCAATCGGTTCGAGCACGCCTTCGAGCACGATGGCAAAGGCGCCTGCATCGTCCAGCGCCCGGGCGTCGCCGACGATCTTCTTCGCCTCGGCATCGCTGCGGCCGCGCGCGGCATAGCCCCCCAGCACGTTGACCGCCTGCGGGGTCAGGCCGACATGGCCCATCACGGGGATGCCGCGCTGGTTGAGGAACGCCACCGTCTCCGCCATCTGCTCGCCGCCCTCGAGCTTCACCGCTGCGGCGCCCGATTGCTTGAGCAGGTAGGTCGCGCTTTCGAAGGCCTGTTGCGGCGATTGTTCGTAGGAACCGAAAGGCATGTCGACCACCACCACCGAATGGAAGCTGCCGCGTACGACCGCGGCGGCATGGTTGGCCATCATGTCGAGCGTGACGGGAATGGTGGTGGGCAGGCCGTAGATTACCTGCGCCAGCGAATCCCCCACCAGCAGGATATCGCAATGCGCATCGAGCAGTTGCGCCTGCCGCGCGGTATAGGCGGTCAGCATGACCAGCGGTTCGCCCGTCTCGCCATTGGCCTTGTGCGCGCGGATCTTGGGCACCGTGAGCCGCTTCATCGGCTTGGGCGTGGGATTGGCGCGGCTCGTGCTCGTATCGAGCTGGAAGGTCGTGGACATGGCGATCCCACTAGCAAGCGCGTGGACGAGAGCAAAGCGAAGCTTGGAATTGCGCGAATTTGTGTGTTTAAGGACGCGCAAATTGCGCGCGGCAGGGGGTCGCCGCTGCTGGAGAGGAAACAGAACGATATGGTCGCCACGACGGTTTCGACGGGTGAGGGCTGGTCTTCGCGGTCCGCTTTCATTCTTGCTGCGGTCGGAGCCGCAGTGGGGCTCGGCAATATCTGGCGCTTCCCTACGCTGGCCGGAGAAAGCGGCGGCGGCGCGTTCGTTATCTTCTATATCGCCTGTGTGTTCCTGCTCGGCCTGCCGCTCGTGCTGTCCGAGATCTTCATCGGACGCGTCGGTCAGACCGATGCGGTCGGGTCGATCCGCCGCGTTGCGGCGCAATCGCAGGCGAGCCCCGGTTGGTCGGTGTTCGGCGCCATCGGCGCGCTGGCGGCTTTCCTCATCGTGGCCTTCTATTCGGTGGTTGCAGGCTGGGTGCTCTATTACGTGAGCGTGATGGGCATGGATCTCGTCCAGGCCATCGTGGAAGGCGATCCGCTGCGCGGCGCGCTGGCAGGCGAAAGCCGCGAGCAGATCCAGCAACGCCTTGGCGACATGTTCGCCAATCCGCTGCTGCTGATCGTGGTCCACTTCCTCTTCATGGGCCTCACATTCTACATCGTCGCGCGCGGCGTAAGCTCTGGTATCGAGAAGGCGGCGACCTATCTCATGCCGCTGTTCTTCGTCCTACTGGTGGGGCTGGTGATCTACGGTGCGATCGAGGGTGACATCGGCGACGCCGTGGCGTTCCTGTTCACACCCGACTGGTCCAAGCTGACCCCGCAAGTGATGAACTCGGCGCTGGGACAGGCGCTGTTCTCGTTGTCGCTCGGTGTCGCGGGCCTGATCACTTATGGATCCTATATCAAGGAAGGCAGCGGCCTCGGGCCAACCGCCGGGCTGATCGCAATCGCCGATACCACGGTGGCGCTGCTTGCCGGCTTGATGATCTTCCCCATCGTCTTCGCGGTCGGTCTCGACCCCGCGGCTGGACCTACGCTGGTCTTCCAGACATTGCCCTTCGCATTCCAGACGATGCCGGGCGGCGCATTGTTCGGCTTCCTATTCTTCCTGCTGATCCTCGTCGCTGCGGTGACCAGTTCGATCTCGCTGCTCGAGGTGCCTACGGCATATGGCATCGGCGAGCGCGGCTGGACCCGCCCCAAGTCGGCGGCGATCTTCGGTGGCGGGGCGTTTCTGATCGGGATCGCCTGCCTGCTGGGCTACAATGTCTGGGCCGATGTCCGCCCGCTGGGCTTCTGGAGCCTGTTCGCGGAAACCGACATCCTCGACACGGTCGACGGGTTCACGGGCAAGGTCATGCTGCCCGTCGGCGCGCTGCTGACCTCGATCTTTATCGGCTGGAAGGCGGATGAAAACCTGCTGCGCACCACCACCGGCCTGTCGCCCTGGGCGTTCGGTCTGTGGCGTTTCTTGCTGGCGTGGTTGTGCCCGCTGGCCGTCGCCATCATTCTCGTCACCGGCCTGTTTCCGTCGATCCTCGGTAGCTGATGCAGAATCCTGCTTCCCGTTAGCCGGAAAGCCGCGTATTCGGCGCGCTTCCGGCTGGCGGAGCAGGGCAGTCCTGCGGCGGGCCTGGGGAGGCCGCAGGCCGCATGATTTTCGACAGGGTGAAGCCGCTGGATGCAATCCTCGCGGCTGCTGAGAAGAAGTCGCTCAAGCGTTCGCTGGGTGGCATACAGCTGATGCTGTTCGGCATTGGCTGCATTATCGGGACGGGCATTTTCGTGCTGACCGCCGCGGGCGCCCAGAAAGCGGGACCGGGGCTGATGCTCGCCTTTGCGATCGCGGGGGCGGTCTGCGTTGTCGCCGCGCTATGCTATGCCGAAATTGCCGCCACCGTACCGGTGTCGGGATCGGCCTATACCTACACCTATGCAACGATGGGCGAATTCCTCGCCTGGACCGTCGGCTGGGCGCTGGTGCTCGAATACGCCATTGCGGCCAGTGCGGTCTCGGTCGGCTGGTCGGGCTATTTCGTCGGGAGCATTCTCGACGAGACGCTGGGGGTCACCTTGCCCAATTGGCTATCGGCCGGTCCACTCGCGCTGGGCGGCGCGGAGGGAGGGCTGATCAACCTGCCGGCAATGGTCATAGCCTTGCTGATTACCGGCCTGCTGATCATCGGCACCAGCGAAAGCGCCAAGTTCAATGCGGTGCTGGTGGCGATCAAGGTCACCGCGCTGACCGCGTTCATCGCGCTGACGCTGACCAGCCCCGCCTTCGAGGCGGAGCGGTTCAATCCCTTCCTCCCCGCAGGCGTTTTCGGCGGCTTCGGTTCAGGTCTGGGGGCGGTCGGCGCTGCGGCGACGATCTTCTTTGCCTATGTGGGCTTCGACGCGGTCTCGACCGCGGCGGAGGAAACCAAGGACCCGCAGCGCAACGTGCCGCTCGGACTGGTCGGCTCGCTGCTGTTCTGCACCCTGTTCTACATCCTCGTTGCCGCGGGTGCGATCGGGACCATCGGCGGCCAGCCGATCATGGGGTCGGGCGGGATACCGTTCCCCGCGGGGTCGGAAGAACTCGCACGCCAATGCGCGCTGCCCGCACACGCCGACGCGCTGGTCTGCTCGAACGAGGCGCTGGCGCATGTGCTGCGCCAGATCGGCTGGTCGGGCGTGGGCAATGTCCTTGGCGTGGCAGCCTTCCTCGCGCTGCCATCGGTCATTCTCGTGCTGCTGTTCGCGCAGACGCGTATTTTCTTCGTGATGAGCCGCGACGGGCTGTTGCCCGAATTTCTCAGCCGTGTGCATCCGCGCTGGCATACGCCGCATGTCGTGACCGCGCTGACGGGGATCGTGGTGGCGGTGGGCGCTGCGTTCTTCCCGGTGGGCCAACTGGCCGATATCGCCAATGCGGGGACGCTCTATGCCTTCGCCATGGTTGCAGTGGCGGTGATGGTATTGCGCCGCCAGCGTCCCGATGTGCACCGGCATTTCCGGGTCAAGGGGCTTTGGTTCGTGGGGCCTGCGACCATTGCGGGCTGCCTGTTCCTGTTCCTCAACCTGCCGTACGAGGCGATGCTGTTTCTGCCCGGTTGGGGCCTGCTCGGGATCGTGATCTACTTCGCCTACAGCCGCTCGCGCAGCCATCTGGGCTGCGGGATCGTGGAAGTGGTCGACGATGTGGCGGGTGGGCAAACGATGGTGCCGATCGAACCGCCGCCTTCCTGACGCACGAAAAAGGGGCGCAATCCTCTCGGATGCGCCCCTTCTTCATAAGCTGGGAATGCTCGCTTAGAGCGACGTTTCCTTGACGTGCTTATCCTTGGCATCCTCGTGGACGTTCATGCCCAGCGCCATCTTGGCGACGTCGAGCAGACCCATGTCGCCGTTCCAGATTTCGGCATCGCCCAGGTCCATGCGCAGGAACAGGATGTCGGGATCGTCCTTGCCGCCATCGTACCAGGCTTCGACGAAGTTATTCCAGAACTGGTCGAACCGCTCCTGGCTGGTTTCCTTGGTCAGCTTGCCGTGGAAGCGCGCGAACATCTTGTGATCCTCGCCCTCGAATGTCGCGGTCGCCGCGCCCAGCTTGGCGAAATCGCTCTTGGTATGGGTGAAGAACCAGATTGAGCTGTTGGCATCCTTGTCGAGCTGCGGCGACATCGGGACCGCGCTCTTCGGATCGGTGTCGAGCTGGAGGAACAGGTAGGGGCTGTCTGCCAGCGCCTTCCAGAATTTCTCGCGCAGTTCGTCGGCCTTGCCTTCATTATATCTCATTGTGATCTCCTTTGTTTCTCCAACGGCGAGGAGGGGAGATGGTTTCGTGGCCCGGACGGAACGGCCTTCGCCGGATGCTTGCCGCCCGGAGCAAAATGGAACATAAAAGGAACATATGAGTCGTTCCGCCATGATCCAAGACAGCCTTTCCACCGCCGCCCAGCTTGCATCCGATGCCACATCACAGCGCTGGCAGCCCGGGCTGGATGCCGTCGCGCAAAGCGAAATCTTCGCCTCGGGGCGAGAGGGCAGCGGGGCCGGCGCGGCGCTCGCTCTGGCGCTGGACGCGTGGCGGCACCGGGAGCGCGAAGAGGGGGAAGAGGCGGAGGATCGCCGCGCGGTGGTGTGGGTGCAGACCCGCGCCGCGGTGAAGCGCGGCGGGCGCCCGTTCCGGGCAGGCCTGCCGCAGGAAATCCGCCACCGCCTGATCCACGTGCTGGCCGAGAAGGACGAGGATGCGCTGTTCGCGCTGGAAGAGGCGGTGCGCTGCCGCGATGTCGCCTTCGTGATCGGCGAGATCGTGGGCAGCCCCCGCGCGCTCGATTTCACCGCCTCGCGCCGGCTGACGCTGGCGGCGGAAAAGCACGGTGTCCCGCTGACGCTGGTGCGCCTCGACGGGACGCGCGATCTTTCGTCCGCGCGGCAGCGCTGGGCGGTACAGGCTGCTCCCTCGGCCCGTCCGAAGTGGAATCGTCAGGCACCGGGTGCTCCGGCGTGGCAGGCCGAACTGTTCCGCGCGCGAAAGCATCCGCCGGGCCTGTGGCGATTGAGCGAGGATGCGAAGGCGTTGGTGGCGGAGCGCGAAACCTCTCTCCCCGCACGGGGAGAGGATACGAAGGCTAGGTCGCATAGCGACCTAGCCGGAGTTGGAGAGGGGCGAACTAAGGTTCCAAATGGCAAGTCCCCTTCTCCAGGCCCTGTGAGCTCCTTCGGAGCAAGTGTCGCCATCCTCTCCCCCGACGGGGAGAGGGTTCTTGGTTGAGTATGGCGCCCCGCCGCATCCTCTCGATCTGGCTCGCGGCTTTCGCGATCGACCGCTGGCGTCTCGCCGAAGGCTGCGCGCGCGGTGAAGGTGCCGACGCGCAGCCGCTGGTCCTGATTGCCGAGACCGCGCACGGCCCGCGCATCCAGGCGACGAACAGCGCGGCGCGAAACGCAGGCGCGCGGATCGGCACCATGCTCGCCGATGCACGCACCCTGTGCCCCTCCATCGTCGCGGTGCCGGGCGATCCGGCGGGCGATCTTGCCGAGCTGGAAAAGCTTGCCGCGTGGGCCATGCGCTGGGGCCCGTGGTCCGCGCTCGACCCACCCAACGGCCTGCTGGTCGATGTGACCGCCGTGGCGCACCTGTTCGGCGGCGAGGCAAAGCTGCTGGCGGATGTCCATCATGCCTTCACGCATCGCGGCTTCGCCATGCGCGCGGCGATCGCGCCTACCGCTGGCGCGGCATGGGCGCTGGCGCATTACGGGCCGGATCGCGCGATCCTCGCCTCCGAAGACGATATGGAAGCGCGCCTGTCTGATCTGCCGGTTGCCGCACTGCGGCTCGACGGCGACGTGCTCACCGTGCTCGGGCTCAAGCGGCTCGGCGAGCTGGGCACGGTGGGCCGCGACGCACTCCATCGCCGTTTCCGCAACCGCAAGTCGCCCGCCGCCAACCCGCTGGTCCGGATGGACCAGCTGCTCGGCCGGGTGCCCGAACCGCTGCTGCCGGTGGTGCCGCAGCAAGTGCCGCTGGTGCAGCGCAGATTGATGGAGCCGATTCGCCATCGCGATCTGCTCGACCGGGTGCTCGCCGATCTTGCGCAAGACATGATCTGCGAGCTGGAAGGGCAGGGCACCGGTGCCCGGCGGCTCGATCTGGGCATGTGGCGCGTGGATGGCGAGGTGATCGTGCGCCGGCTCGAACTCGCCGCCGCGACCCGCGATGCGACCCATATCGTGCGGCTGTTAGGCGAAAAGCTGGGCGATATCGACGCGGGCTTCGGGATCGAGCTGGTTCGCCTGCGCGCGAGCTGGGCGGAGGCGCTGCCCGCTAGCCAGGACGACATCGAGGCCGCTGCCGAACGGCATGGCACCTCGCTATCCGCCTTCGTCGACCGGCTGACTACGCGTCTCGGCTCCAAGGCGGTGCGCCGCCCGGTGCTGAAGGGAAGCCATGTGCCCGAACGCTCGCAAGCCTGGCAGCCGCCACTATCGCCCGAACCGCCTGAGCAGGAGGCTTTTCGCTTCCACGCGCGTCCGCTCAAGCTGCTCGACCGTGCGGAGCCGATCGCGGTGCTCTACGCCACGCCCGACGGTTTTCCGCAAAGGTTTCGCTGGCGCGGCGAAGTGCACGAGATCGCGCGGGTCGAGGGTCCGGAACGGATCGCGCCCGAATGGTGGCGCGAACGCGGCAGCGCGCGGCTGCGCGACTATTACCGGATCGAGGATGATACCGGGCGCCGCTACTGGATTTATCGCTACGGTATTGCGGGCGACGGACGCGGCGGGGTGCCTGAGTGGTTCTTGCAGGGCCTGTATGCCTGATGCGATCGCGGCCCTATTAGCTGCCCGAAAAGGTCAGCTGCCCGAGAAAGGCGTCCCGAACACCCCCACCGCCACCTCGGCCCATACCAGCAGCAGCACGGCGAGGATGCCGAGCACGGCGGCCACGCACCAGACGGGCCGGCCGATGGTGCGGATTGCGAACTCGATCGCCAGCGCAGTCGCGCCCAGCAGCACCGCCGCCACAGCAAAATCGAAGGGGGTCCAGTGTACCTCGCCGGTGAATTGCATCGCGACCAGCGGTGCAATCAGGATGGCGAGAAAGGAACCCCACAACGCCACGCGCCAGATGCGGTTCGCAATACCCGACGTGATCGAAAGATCATCCATGTCGTACTCTCCTCCAACGCAATCATGCGTCAATGGACACGAGAGCGCAAGATGCGGATCACAAAGGGCTTTTGTACACCGACCGCGCGTACGATATTCCCAGGCCCGGGATCGCCAGGTGATGGCTAGAAGGAATATTCGGGCCCGATCAGCGGCGCATGTCCTACCTTGTCCGGGCCGCCCGGCTCAAAGTCCTGCTGGCGCAGATAGGTGAGGCTGAGTTCGACCCGGTCGCTCACTTCATATCCAAGCCCGATCTGCGTGCGCAGGCCGGTAATGCCATCGTCACCGCCCGAGCGTGTGCCGCGAAGGGTCCAGAACAGTTCCGCATTGGCACCGGCCGACCAGCGTCCGGCTTCATCCAGTGGGAAGGACACGCCCACCCGCGGGCGCAGCCGCAGCCCCCTGCGGTCGGCCCCGTCGACGAAACGCTGTTCGAACCGTAGCCGCGTGCGTAGCACACCGTGTCGGCCCGAAAGCTGCTGCATGGTACGGGTTTCTTCGCGACCGCCATTATTGATCCGTCGCTCGACCGCGCCCGCTAGGGTGAACGCGTCGGTCAGATCCTGCTTCAGCCACAGGCGAAAGAAGTAGGTGTCGACCCGCCCGTCGTCTGCACTGCGCAAGCGCTGAGCGGTCTCCAGCTCGACAGCGGTGTCCGCGTCGAGATCGGTTGAGATGGACGGGTTGAGCCACACTTCGAACCCCTCGTCAGACGAGTGGGCGGGACTCGCGATGGCCGCCGCCACCGCGATCGCAGGTACCAAATGTCGCATTATGTCAATTCCTCGCTGACACGGCCCGGTCGGCACGCGCGCAGGGCCGCTGCGTGATGTCGACACAGGTGCCGACCCCGCTCAGGGGGCCGGCACCCATCGGTTGTCATGGCCGGTCAGTCTGCGGGCGCAACAATCAGCCGGTTGTTGGCGGGCTGGATCGAACGCGCGCTCATGCCGAGCGCCTGCTCCATGGCCGCGATCTGCGACGGGCTTGCCTCCAGCACCTCCTCGACGACATGCCAGTTGACGTTTTCGCTGCACGGCGGCGTGGTCAGCGACCCCATGTAGCGATAGACCTGCAGCTCCTCGGGCACCATCTCGGCCAGGTCTATGTCGAAGCTCGCCTTGTTGCCCTGCGGCAGCGCGTCGATGATTGCCTGCAGCCCGGGATTGGCCTCGCCTACATCACGCCCAGAACACCCAGCGTGCCGTCATCCGTCGCGTGGACGAAGTGGGCCACCAGCGGATAGCGCTTGCCGTCGATCGCATGCTCAGAGGGGGTGTGGAAGTGCACCTGGATCAGGTTGAACTGACGGTCGCCCGAAACCATGCCCTGGCCTGCTGTGGCATCGATCTGCACCTTGTGCTGGCCCAGGCTGAGCTTGGCTTCTGCCGGGCCGTAATTCGTCGAAAGTTCGATATCGCCGATCGCATTGGCCTGGTTGAGATCTATCGGGCTTTGCATCTTGCCCGCATCGCACGCAGCATAGCTGGCATTGGCCTTGGCCCAGTGTTCGGACGCGGTGCCGTCGGTATAGCGCCAGTCGAGCGACTGGGCAGTCACGGCAGTGGCGGTCATCATTGAAATTGCGGTGAAACCAAGAACGAAACTTTTCACGTCATTCTCCATCCCTTGTGCGTGCGATGAAGTAATCGGAAAGATCGCTTTCCCCGGTCGCACGCGCATCTTCATCCAGAGGGCTGGTGCAGCCCTTCGACTAATGATGCGGTCCGACATCACGCGTCATTGACGCGCCAGAGGGGCCCGGTCCCGCGGTTGCACTATATGCATGAAAGAGGCGATCTTACAAGAGGGCTAGGCAGGAAGGCAAAGTGAACATATAAGGAACAAATGAGCTCTCCGATCCTCGACAGGCTGAAGATTCTCGCCGATGCGGCCAAGTATGATGCGTCGTGCGCCTCGTCCGGCACGGCCAAGCGCAACAGCAAAAGCGGGGGAATCGGCTCGACCGAGGGGATGGGCATCTGCCATGCCTACGCGCCCGATGGCCGGTGTATCTCGCTGCTGAAAATCCTGCTGACCAATCACTGCATCTTCGATTGCCACTATTGCATAAATCGCAAGAGTTCCAATGTGCAGCGCGCGCGCTTCACACCGCAGGAGGTCGCGGACCTGACGCTGAGTTTCTATCGCCGCAATTATATCGAGGGGCTGTTCCTCTCCTCGGGCATCATCAAGAGCTCCGACCACACGATGGAGATGATCGTGGAGGCCGCGCGCATCCTGCGCGAGGAGCACGATTTCCGGGGCTATATCCATCTGAAGACGATCCCCGAGGCGGACCCGGAGATCATTCACCGCGCGGGGTTTTACGCCGATCGCGTCTCGATCAATGTCGAACTGCCGACCGATGCGGGGCTGACGCGCCTCGCGCCGGACAAGAATGCGCGCCAGATCGAGGGCGCACTGGGCAAGACCAGTAGCGATATCGTCGAAGCGAAGGATGCGAAGAAGCGGTTCAAGCACGCGCCGCGCTTTGCGCCCGCGGGCCAGTCGACCCAGATGATCGTCGGTGCCGACGCGGCGAGCGATGCGGATATCGTGGGCCGGGCGAGCCGGCTGTACGACAGTTTCCGCCTGCGCCGCGTCTATTACAGCGCCTTCTCGCCGATCCCCG
>ENA-ORDI01000467-ORDI01000467.1-marine-metagenome-genome-assembly--contig:-NODE-467-length-27991-cov-3.121803_pt1 | contig 27991 bp, 21 predicted proteins | sample MGYA00248628_ERZ508525 | MGnify/ENA primary metagenome ERZ508525 (study PRJEB26195, sample SAMN05422138) | marine metagenome | isolation source: East of Porto Seguro, South Atlantic Ocean | place... | reverse complement strand
AAGCCCTGGCCGAGCCGTTTGATGCCGTGCTTACCGATGTTGAAATGCCGGTAATGGACGGTTTTGCGCTGACCGCCCAACTACGCGAAAATGAGGTCTATCGCCACCGGCCCATTATTATTATCACCTCACGGGAAAAGGAGGCCGACCGCCGCCGCGGCATCGGCTTCGACCAGCTGATCGTGCTCGGCCCGTCGGACGAGGCGGACCTCGCGATGGCGATCCACAATGCCGACGGCAGCGAGGTGGAGGCCTGCGGCAACGCGACCCGCGCGGTCGCGGTCCTGCATGGCCAGCCCGCCAGCATCGCCACCGCCGGCGGCACTCTTCGCGTGCGGCCGGGCGAGAACATGGCCGAAGCCGCAATGGGCCGCGCACGGTTCGACTGGCAGGACATCCCGCTCGCCTACGCGATGGACACGCGAGAGATGCCGCTGGGCTGGGACATGCTCGAACGGCCGAGCGCGGTGAATGTCGGCAACCCGCATATCGTGTTCTTCGTCGACGACGCGCGCGCCGTGCCGCTGGAGACGCTGGGCCCGGAGATCGAGACCGACCCCCTGTTTCCCGAGCGGATCAACGTCAATGTCGCGCAGATCCTGTCGCGCAAGGCGATCCGGTTGCGCGTGTGGGAGCGCGGCGCCGGGCTCACGCTGGCCTGTGGCACCGGGGCCTGCGCCACCGCGACCGTCGCCTATCGGCAGGGGCTGGTCGATGCCGAGGTCGAGGTGACGCTGCCCGGCGGCACGCTGACCATCCGCCACGACGAGGAAGGCGGCATTCACATGGCCGGCCCTGCCAGCGAAGCCTTTCGCGGCACCTTCGAGCTGGACGATTATTCTTGAGCGAAACCCGGGTCATATCGCTCGGCTGCCGCCTCAACCATGCCGAGAGCGAGCGGATCGCCGCGCTGGTAGAGGCGCAGCCCGATCTGGTGGTGGTCAATTCCTGCTCGGTCACGCGCGAGGCGGTGCGCCATACGCGGCAGGCGATCCGGCGCGCGCGCAAGGCGCATCCGGCAGCGCGCCTGCTGGTGACCGGTTGCGCCGCAGAGACCGAGCGCGAGGCGCTGGGTGCGATGGACGAGGTCGACGGTTTCGTTGCCAATCAAGCCAAGCTCGATGCGCGCAGCTGGAACGTTCCCGAGCCGCAGGTGGCGCTGCGCCAGCAGGGCACCCGCGCCTTCATCGGCGTGCAGAACGGCTGCGACCATGCCTGCACCTTCTGCAGCATCCCGGCGGGGCGCGGAACCAGCCGGTCGGACGATATTGCCACCGTGTTGCGCGCGGTCGAAGCGCGGCTGATCGAGGGCACGCAGGAAGTGGTGCTGACCGGGGTCGATCTGACTTCATGGGGCCACGATCTGCCGGGCGAGCCGCGGCTTGGCGAGCTGGTTGCTGCAATTCTGGCTAAATTCCCGCAATTGCCGCGTCTGCGCCTGTCGTCGGTCGACGGAATCGAGATCGACGATGCGCTGTTCGATCTGATCGCAGGCGAGCCGCGGGTGATGCCTCACCTGCACCTTTCGCTCCAGCATGGCAGCGACCTGATTCTCAAGCGCATGAAGCGGCGGCACCTGCGCGGCGACGCGGTCGATCTGGTTGCGCGGCTCAAGGCGCGGCGGCCCGAGATCGCGATCGGCGCGGATCTGATCGCGGGCTTCCCGACCGAGAGCGACGCGCATCATGCGGACAATCTCTCGATCATTGCCGAATGCGGGATCGTCCATGGACATATCTTCCCTTACTCACCCCGCGCGGGCACGCCTGCCGCGCGGATGCCGCATGTCGATGTCGCCACGATCAAGGCGCGCGCTGCCGAATTGCGTACCGCCGTGCGCCGCACCCGCGATGGCTGGCTCGCCAGCCTGATCGGCCGGCCGCACACAGTGCTCGCCGAAAAGGACGGCAGCGGTTACACCCCGCACTTCGCGCGCGTCGCCTTGCCCGAAGGCACCGCGCCGGGCACCATCGCCTCCATTACCCCCACCCGGATCATCGAAGGGATGCTCGCATGAGCGAACAGAGCTCCTCCAGCTGGAGCGACCGCCTGCTCGGCGGCTTTCGCAAGACCTCCGACCGCCTGAGCGAGAATATCGCGCCTGTCAGCCAGACGCGGGGGAACACCCGGCTGGACGACGCCACGCTCGACGAGATCGAGGATGCGCTGATCATGTCCGACCTCGGCCCCGAAGCCGCGGGCCGCGTGCGCGAGGCGCTGCGCGAACAGCGCTTCGGTGCGGAGATTACCGAACGCCAGCTGCGCGAGGCGGTGGCGGAGGAAATCGCCGCGATCCTGCGCCCGGTCGCCAAGCCGCTGGAGGTCACCGCCTTCCCGCGCCCGCAGGTGATCCTGGTGATCGGCGTCAACGGCAGCGGCAAGACCACCACCATCGCCAAGCTTGCGCACCTCTTCATGGAAGACGATTACGAGGTCATGCTGGCGGCGGGCGACACCTTCCGCGCAGCCGCCATCGGCCAGCTGCAGACCTGGGCGGACCGCGTCGGCGTGCCGCTGGTGCGCGGGCCCGAGGGCGGCGACCCCGCCTCTATCGTGTTCGACGCGGTCAAGCGCGGGACCGACGAGGGCACCGATGCGCTGATCGTCGACACCGCCGGCCGCTTGCAGAACAAGCGCGAGCTGATGGATGAACTCGCCAAGATCCGGAAGGTTCTGGGCCGCCTGAACCCCGAAGCGCCGCACGATGTCGTGCTGGTGCTCGATGCGACCAACGGCCAGAATGCGCTCAGCCAGATCGACGTGTTTCAGGAAGTCGCAGGCGTCACCGGGCTGATCATGACCAAACTGGACGGCACGGCAAAGGGTGGCGTGGCCTTAGCGATCGCGGGGGAGTTGGGTTTACCTATATGGTTCATCGGCACGGGCGAGAAGGCGTCTGATATGTCGGCCTTTGATGCCGAAGCGTTTGCCGAGGCCCTCCTCCCCGACCCCGCAAAGTGATTACCCGTAGCCAACCATTTGCGACCGGCCGCAACCGTACTAACCAACCATGCTGCAAGCATTCGCAACACTCCTAACGGTCGAACTGATCGGGCTTGCTGCGTTTCCGCTCGTGGCGCGTGCATTCCCGGTGCTTGCCGATCGGGGGTGGGCTATTTCAAGACCGGTCGGCATGCTGCTCGTCGGCACGTCAGTATGGCTCGCCTCTTACACGCGGCTGGTTCCCAACGAACCCCTCACCTGGTGGGTGTTTCTCATACTGTTTGGCGTTGGCAGCGCCTGGATGATGCGATCGGACTTGCAAAGCCTCCGTAAGACGTTCGTTCGACGATGGCGGATCATCGTCACAATCGAGCTGATATTCCTGCTGTTTTTTTTGATGTTCCTGTCCCTGCGGACGTTTGATCCGGCGGCAGATGCGACTGAAAAGCCAATGGACCTGATGATGCTGACCGCGGTCACCGGCGCTCAATACGCCCCGCCTCAAGACCTGTGGCTGGCCGGCGAGCCGGTCGCCTATTACTACTTCGGTTACTGGATGTACGGCGGAGTCAGCGCAATGGCAGGTACCGGCCCCGCGGTTGCGTTTAATGTCGGGCTGGCTCTGGTCGCGGGGATGGCTGCGTCAGTGGCAGCCGCACTGGTCACAACCCTGGTGTGGCGCGACGGTGCCAGCAAAAAAGTTGCTTTGCTGGCAGGTGGAGTATCAACGTTACTACTGATGCTGGTATCCAACTTGTCGGGACTGTGGACATTGCTCGACATCACTCGAGTCGCACCCGACTGGCTTCTTAACTGGTACAAGGGCGCTGACTATGACAGAGTCGTCCAGATCGTTGCATGGCGACCTGATATTTTGGAGTCGGGCAGTGGATGGTGGTGGTGGGATAGTTCCCGGATCATCAACACGTACGGGGAAACCGGGGAATCACTCAGCGGCAAGGTCATCGAACTCGACCCCACGATCCACGAATATCCTTTCTTCAGCTTCCTGCTTGGTGATTTTCACCCGCACGTGATGTCGATTCCCTTCCTGCTGACCGGCATCACCGTGTTAACCGCTTTGTTTATCGCAAATCGATCTATTTCGTTCGGTGCCCTGAGAAGAAACGCTCCGGCAGCGCTGATCGCTGCAATCGTCATCGGGGCGTCCGGATTCATCAACTTCTGGGACATCGGACTACTCGTGTTGTTATCGACCGGACTTGTAGTGGCAGGCTGGATATTAGTTCGCGAGCCTGGGCTCAGATCGCTAATAATGGCAGCTTTACCACTGGGTATTTTGTGGATCGCCGGAATTCTGATCTATTCGCCGTTTTATTTTGGAACGGCCGAAAGTCAGGTCCAGTGGCCGCCGATCGCGCCGGTCAAGTACGGCTCACGACCGATTCACTTCATCTCTGTATGGCTCATTTTATTGATTGTGGTAGCACCAATCTCCGTAGCCGTTTCGAAGAAATACACCACCGCCATGTTTGAACGGCTGCGAGGCAAGAACAATGCGAGTCGCGCGGAAAGAATGCTAATCTGGCTTCCTGCTTGGATTACTGGCCTTGCGCTTATTGTCGTGCCCTGGCTCGCATGGGCAGCCACACACCTCGCGTTCAACAACAACGCCCGCCCTTCCGACGTCATATCTCGATTGCCCGTTACGGGGCTGCTTGGCTTGATATCAGTTGTGCTGATAGCGGTAACGCTTACAAGGGCGCGCCGCGGTGCTGACGATGGGGCGCACTATGTACTGCTCCTCGGAACGCTGGCCTTGTATCTCCTGTTCGCCGCCGAGCTGTTTTTCGTGCACGACCTGTTTGGCAATCGCATGAATACCGTCTTCAAGTTCTACTACCAGGCCTGGATAGTATTGTCGATTGTGGGTGGTTACGGCGCGTACGTCTGGTGGCGATATCACCCGGTGCTCACAGGTCGATCGATGTGGATTAGCAGAACCGGAATCGCGGTCCTTGCCGTAGTAGCAATAAGTTCGTTTTATTTTCCTGTCGCATCGGCGGTCTCCAAAACGCTCGATTCGGGGCTGGGACCCAATCTTGATGGCCTGAGTTTTCTCGAACCCCGGAACCAGGAGGAGAAGGACGTGATCGAGCAAATTCGCGAAATGGCCGACGTGGATGACGTCCTGGTTGAGGCAGTTGCAGAACGTGGAGGCAGCTACACCGATTACGGGAGAATCGCCGGTTCATCTGGCGTTCCCACGATTCTCGGCTGGGTAGGTCATGAGCGGCAGTGGCATGGGATCGACGATTCTTTTGTCGACCGGCAAGGCGATGTAGAGACCATCTATACAACTGATGATGAAAATGAATTGCGTGGGTTGATCGACAAATATTCACTGACAATGGTGGTCGTCGGGCCACGGGAAATAACAACCTACGGCAACATCGACATGACATTGTTCGATACGCTTGGTGACCGAATAATCGAGCACGGCGAATTTACCGTGTTCAGTATCAATCGATAGCAGTTGACGACAGAAAACACACCAGCAGAACAGGCCCAATCACCCGCCGGTCGATGGGTTGGCGGGCTTTGGACAACTGGAGAGGCGGCAGAAAATGTCCCTCCCGCTATTTCCGCCGAGCAGGCAAGGACAGCCCGCGCGCCGGCAAATGTCGGCCTCAAAATTCCGTTTCGTGTCGAATGGTCGATCTACGCGGGCTTAGTGCTAATTGCACTGGCGATGCGGCTCTACGATCTCGGCGGTCGGGCCGTTCATCACGATGAGAGCCTGCACGGGTATTTCGCCTACCAGCTGTTCATTGGCAACGGTTACGACCATAACCCGTTGATGCATGGAATGTTCCAGTTCTATTCGATAGCGACCGCGTTCTTTCTGGTCGGCGATAGCGATTTTTCGTTAAGGCTTGCGATGGCGGTGTTCGGAACCGGCCTTGTACTTGTGCCTCTGCTCCTCAGGCCCCGCATTGGGCAGGTCGGAGCCCTGCTCGCGGCGTTGATGCTCGCGTTCTCGCCATCAATGCTCTACTTCAGCCGATTCGCCCGTAACGACATATTCATGGCAGTATTCGCACTCGCACTCGTCGGGGTGATGTGGCGCTACATAGACGAGCGAAAACACCGCTGGTTGTACATCGGTGCGGGGATTGTAGCGATTGGCTTTACGACAAAAGAGACCATGTACATTGTCATAGCATTGCTAATGGCCTATCTCGGTACCCAGGTCTGGCGAGAGTTCCGTGACTGGCTGTACGCGCGGCGGACCCTGAGCGAGTTCAGTCCGACAGCATCTTTCCTGGTCCTGCTTGGAACGTTAGTCCTTCCGTTACTCGCTGCCGGGGCGGCCATATTTCAAAGCACACTCGGCGTAACCCTCGCTGCCGAAGATGGTTTGCCCGGTGTGCCAACCGGCAGTCCCAATGGCGCGGGATGGCCCATAGCCATTGGAATAAGCGCTGCACTACTTGCCGCCTCGCTCTTGCTCGGTTGGTACTGGAAGCGCCGCGTGTTTCTCGGAGCATGGGCCATATTCACCGCCGTTTTCATAATGCTGTTCGCCAGCTTCGGCTCTAATCCCGGCGGCGTGGGAAGCGGTGCCTGGCAATCGCTTGGCTACTGGCTCGCACAGCAGGATGTAGCGCGGGGAAATCAACCCTGGTATTACTACTTCACGCTGAGCGCGATCTACGAATTTCTGCCATTTGCGTTTGGCGGTGCGGCAGCGATCTACTACGGGTTCAAGTCAGGTTTCCGCCCGTGGGTGCTGATTCTGCTGATTGCCGCGGGTATGGCGGTCCTGGCAAACGTTGATCTCAGTTTCGAACGTGGAATCGTTCAGGGGACCGAGCAGGACGTTTCGACAATCGTTGGCAAACTGGCACTGCTGGTTGTTTACGGATCGGCCATCGCGATCCCGTTTGTTCTCAGAACATCGAAAATCAACAGGTTTCTGATTTTCTGGACAATTGGCACGTTCATCGCCTACACACAGGCCGGCGAAAAAATGCCGTGGCTGCTTGTGAACGTCTCGCTGCCCGCGATCATCCTCGCCGCAAAGACGCTCAATGACATCGTGATGTCGATCAACTGGTCCAATGCGATTCGGCGCAGGGCGGCCTTCGCCCTTGTCGGGGTGCCGATATTTTATTTGCTGTTGTGGAAAATCGTGTTCCATGACCTCGGAACTGGCGGTCGCCAGTTCGCTTCCACCTGGGCGATTCTCGCCGGTCTGGGACTGCTCTTACTGGGCCTTCAGGTTCTTTTCAGCAGGATCGGTCGCTCGCAGGCCCTCGGTATCGTCGGCCTCGTCACCGCAGTCTTGCTGTTCGGGCTCACTTTCAGGGCCGGGTGGATCGCCAGTTACCAGAATGGAGACGTTCCGCGCGAAATGCTCGTCTACACCCAGACGTCCCCTGATTTGCACAGGCTGGCAGACGAGATCGAGCAAACCGCACGGTTGACTGGCGACCGGTCCAAAATTAAGATCGCAATCGATATCCGGGACGCCTTTTCGTGGCCATGGCAGTGGTACCTGCGACGCTACACGCAGGTGGCATTTGCGGACCATCAAGAAGACGAAGTCGAAGTCGGCGACGACCGGCTGATCGCGGTGGTCAATGCGAACAACAATGTAAAAACCGTCACCAAGCTGCCCGATGGTTTTTCCGATGGTAGAAGGCTGGTGCACCGCTGGTGGTTCCCCGAGCTCTATCGGGAATTAACACCGGAAACGTTCTTTGAAACACTGATAGACCGGAACCGCTGGAAGGGGTCGATAGACTACTTCCTGTACAGGAAGCTTTCGAACCCGCTTGGCACGATCGATTCATTCGTTTACTACTCTGATCAGATACCCCTGATGCCCGCGAAGTAGCAGACTGGTTATTGCGGCCGCTTCGAGCCGGTAGATTCAGGGACAACATCGGCATTTCATGATCTTCGGGAACAAGGCATTTTGGCTGGGCGCAATTGGCAGCGCGGTATTTCTTGCTGTGTTCGTCGTTGTGTTTGTCGATTTCGACACGATAGGCGATGTACTCAGCGGAGCCAACTACACGTTCGTTGCACCCTCGCTGTTCTTCTACTTCCTGGCCGTCGGGTTTCGTACAGGCCGATGGAAGTTTCTACTGCGGCCGCTGATCGGGAAGCCGGAGCGAAGCATCTATACCGTTGTGGTTGTCGGCTATATGGCAAACAACCTGATCCCGTTGAGGATCGGCGAGGTCGTCCGGTCGTACTACCTGAGCCTTCGCGAAAAGTGTTCCGTCTCTGCGGCGCTGGGCACAGTAGCGGTCGAGCGCGCGACCGATGTGGTGGCCCTGCTGTTCCTCCTGGCAGCCGCCGGACTGATGGGGACAGTCGGTGTCGACCGGGCTGTGGGGGATATCTCTTCGAGCGTACCGGGCGGGGCAGTAGTCCTGGCACTTTTTGCCCTGCTGCCGTTCATCGCGGTGCTGGGATTCGTGGCCGTCGTTTCGACGGCCAGCCGCGAGACCGTCATACGATGGCTCGACCGCAGCATGTTTATGATCGAGCGGGGGCTTCGTGACCGCCTCCTTGGAATGGCCGACCGGTTGCTCGAGGGGCTTATGGAAGGGCTCACAGTCCTGAGTTCACCATCAGATATGCTCAAAGTATTCCTCTGGTCAGTCCCCATCTGGGCTGCAGAGGCAGCGATGTACTACCTGATAGCCCTGGGCTTCGACCTCCGCCCGATTTTCGATAGTCAACTTGAATTCATAGCGGTGATCCTCGTATTCACCTCTGCGGCAAATTTGGCCGGCGTCGTCCCCTCAACCGCGGGAGGCTGGGGGCCGTTCGACGTGTTCGGCGCTCTGGCCCTGGTAGCGCTTGGAGTCGAGTCGGGCCTCGCCGGTACATACGCCGTGACAGTACACGTTATCTTGTGGGTACCACCCACAGTGCTGGGAGCCGTGATTTTGATAGTCGACGGCCGTTCGCTCCGTGGATTGATGCGCGGTGTAAAAGAGTCCGATCAACCTGTTACTGGAGAAGAATCGACATCATGAAGATCGGGATTATCGGCGCGGGGGCAGCCGGCCTCTCTGCCGCCTACGATCTTTCGTCCCAGGGTCACAGGGTCGTAGTCTACGAGTCCGCCCCGTTCATCGGCGGTCAGGCTTCCACAATCCCGGTTGGCGGCGGACCTCTCGAACGTGGGTATCACCACCTGTTTACCAATGACAGCGCCATTCTCCAGCTCATGGCGGACCTTCGCATAAGCGACGCAATGGAGTGGTACCCGTCGCGGGTCGGCACTTACACTTCGGGCAAGGTGTACAAGACGACCACCCCGCTCGATCTCCTGCGTCTAGGCGCCATTCCGATCATAGATCGTATAAAACTCGGGCTTTTCGCGCTTCGGGTAAAACGCATCAAGGACTGGCGGGGGCTCGAAGACCAGACTGCCGACTCCTGGCTCAGGGAGAAGCTTGGGGGCATGGCCTACGAAAAGGTCTGGGCTCCGCTCCTCAAAGGCAAGTTCGGTGATTACTACGACCAGATCGGCATGCCGTGGTTCTGGTCGAAAATACAAACTCGATTCGCCTCTCGACAGGGCATTCGCGGGCGCGAAATGCTCGGATACCCCACCGGTAGCTTTGATACCGTCTTCGATCGGCTCAGAAGTACCATCGAATCACAGGGCGGTGAAATTCAACTCTCTGCCCCGGTCGTGAAGATCGAGGTGACCGACGGCGTAGCACGTGCCCTGACGGTCCGGCCCGAGGGAAGCGACGAACGTCGCGATGGGTTCGATTGCGTACTCTCGACCGTCCCGTCATTCTCATTCCCGGACTTGGTCGAACTGCCAGAAGAATACCGCAGTCGCCTGACAGGTGTTCACTATCTGGCGGCCGTCGTGGTGATTCTCGAACTGTCACGCCCGCTGACGAACATCTACTGGATGAACATCGCCGACTCAGAGGTACCGTTCCTGGGTTTGATCGAACACACGAACATGCTGCCGAAAGAGTGGTACGGCGGCAACAACGTACTTTATATAACGAACTATCTTGACCGGACAGACGCGCTATTCAAGATGTCGAAAGACGAGCTTCTCGACCTGTATCTACCGCACCTGACAAAATTTAATCCTGAGTTCGACCGCTCCTGGATCAAGGCCGTTCACTACAACTCGGTGAGTGCAGCGCAACCGATCATCGGAACGAACTATTCGAAGGTCATCCCGGATCACAGGACGCCCATCAAGCGGCTGTATCTCGCCAACACGACGCAGGTTTACCCGGAAGATCGCGGTACCAACTACAGCATAAGAATGGGCCGCGAACTGGCGACAATGATTCTGGACGACGAAAAACAGGGCTGGGCGAATTGGCGGTAAAATTCCGCCAGGACCGGTACGGCGATTGAAACATCTAACACGGGATTTTAAAAATGGGACTTTTGGACGGTCAGATCGCAATTATTACCGGGGCGGGAACCGGTATCGGACGTGAAGCCGCATTGATGTTTGCCAACGAGGGCGCCAGCCTGGTGCTGGCCGGCCGCCGCATCGAACCCCTGAACGAGGTCGTGCAGTTGATTGAGTCCGACGGCGGTACCGCGGTAGCGCGCTCGACCGACCTCGAGGACGGCGATGCTGCGGCGGCGCTCGGGACCTGGACGCTCGACGAGTTCGGCCGCGTCGACATCCTTGTCAACAACGCTGGCCACAGCTCCCACGCCCGCTCCATTCGGTACGTCAGTGCGGAAGAATGGCAGAGCGTCTTCCGAGTAAACGTCGAAGGTGTGTACCGTCTCACGCAATCGGTGGTCAACTCGATGATCGAACGTGGCAGTGGGACCATCATCACAACATCCTCGTACGCCGCACTCACGCCGGGGCTTCTCGGCGGCGCCTCTTACAGCGCAGCGAAAGCGGCTTCGTACAACCTGATGCGTGGAATCAGTGCCGAGCTAAAAAACAAGGGAATACGTGCGACCACGATTTTGCCGGCCGAAGTCGACACGCCAATCCTTAACAACCGCCCACTCAATCCCGACGCTGCAGCCCGCGCCACGATGATGATGCCCGAAGACGTTGCTCAGGCCATTTTGTTGTGCGCCACGCTGCCGGGCCGGACCGTGATTGAAGAAATCGTGATGTCACCGACTCAACCCCGCGATCGAACCCTCGATATGGAAGCGGCGGCAAACGCCAGGTCCCCCGAGCTGTGATCCGCAGCACCTGCCAGGGAAGGGGTTCAGGGGGTGGGTCACACCTCAAACGAATTTCAGTCCGCAGGGCAGCTGGAATGGCTACTCCTCGTTGAAATCCGAAAAATAATCCTGCATCGGGGCGAAATAGAAGTTGGGCCATCCCGACTCATAACCTTCGGCCTGATCTGGCGGGATGTTCCAGTGACGAAGGGTGACGAGCGTGCCGGTCGAAGAAACCTCGAATGTCACCTCGATTGACGAATCCCGGTCGGAATCTTCGAACTGGATTGTGCGCCAGGTCTGCAGTACTCTCTCGCCGTCTACCAGTTCCAGGTTGATACCCGAGATGTAATCGCCATGAACGGTGAACTCTCCGCCTACCTGGCTCGACGCCGTAGCCGGAGCGCCCGTCATTTCGGCATGCCGATTCCGCCGTCGAGCCATGCGTCGTAGACGCTCTGTGGCGATGCTGGAATATCTGCAGAGACCGTGAACCTGTTCAACGTATTTCTCCCGATAACTTCGTGCTGCCGCCGTTCATACGATTACCCTCTCGAATCAGACACCATATCGGGATCTGCACCGCTCCATGAATCGCGCATCCGGACCTCTCGTTCGCCATGGGCTCCAACCACCTCAAATACCGGTGACTCATGGCCTCCCCAGTGGAAGTGCTGGCCCGGCTCATCGGTCACCTCGACGGTCAGGTCTGAACGATCAAATACGTCTCGCCGCAAACGCGTACCCAGCCCGGGTCCCTGCGGTGCAAGTAGAAATCCGTCAACGACCTGAATATCGGTCTCTAAGACTTTTTGGTACCAGCCGCCCTTGCCGTAGAAAGCCCGGCAGGTCTCCATCAGAAATACATTCGGTGCGTTCATCGAAATGTGTGCACACGCGAACACGTTCACGGGGCCGGTCATATCGTGCGGTGCCACCGGTCTTTGCTCGGCTTCAGCCATCGTGCAGATCTTCTTGGTCTCGGTGATCCCCCCGGTCCAGATCAAGTCGGGCATCACCACCTCGGCAGCTCCCGCCCTGAGATATTCCCGAAACTGGTACTTGGTGATGAGCCGCTCTGAGACGCACACTGGTGCTTCGATCTCGTCGGCCAGCCGCAGGTGGCTCTCAACGTTGGTCGGCTGGATTAGCTCTTCCTGCCACATCATATCGAGGTGATCCATCGCCTTGCCGATCTTGATCGCTGAATTCAGATTCCACCTTCCGTGGCCATCATTTGCGACCTCGATCCGGTCGCCGACTGCCGCCCGAATGTCTTCAACCGGTTTGATAAGAAGTTTCAGGTCTTCCCTCGAAATGTGGGTCCCGCGGTTGATATCGGCGAACTGGTCAGTAAATGCCCACTTCATCGCGGTAATCCCCTCATCGAGCAGGCTCTTCGCAAGCGTTCCGGCATCTAGTACCGCCATCTCCATGTCGCGGTTCGCACCGTACTGACCGGTCGTGTTGTACGTGCGAACGCGGTCACGGCAGGCTCCCCCGAGCAGGTTGTAGATCGGCTGCCCCGCGACCTGGCCGGAGATATCCCAGAGAGCGATATCGATCGCCGAGATCGCCCGGGCTTCGGCGCCGGCATAGCCAAATGCGTTCGCCATGTCGAACATGTCGCGCCAGTGGCGCTCGATCGCGAGCGGATCTTTCCCGATAAGCATCGGGGCGAACATCTCGTGCACACAACCGGCCACGGCCCGGGGTCCGAAAAAAGTCTCGCCCAGCCCCACATGCCCCGAATCAGTCTTGACCTGCACCCAGATAACCGCCGGGAACTCAGCAAGGTGAACCGTTTCGATTGACGTAATCTTCAAATCGGACCTCAGTTTCGTAAGTGATAATCATGGGCCGCATCGGTCTCCAATAGTCAAAATGCGACCGGCCGCCGTATTCTAGGCGTCACATCGTGTTCAGACCACAACTCACAGGTAAGCGCATTGGACAACAACTTCACACAGCGGCTTTCGAAGTGCTACACCGGCGCCATTTTCGATGTCATGCGGGGGTTGGGAAATCCCGACTGCGCGTTGCCGCACGAGATTCGGCCACTCGATGACACACAGACACTTGCGGGTCCTGTCTGGACCTGTAGTGGACGCATCGATAAGTCGATCTCGAACGATGCGTCGCTGTTGGGCTGGACCGGGCTACTCAGCAAGGCACCCTCGGGAAAGGTCCTCGTGTGTCAGCCAAACGATTCGACCATTGCCCACATGGGCGAACTTTCGGCTGAAACGCTCAAGCACCGGGGCGTCCTCGGCTTCGTCGTAGACGGCGGCACGCGCGATGCGGCGTTCATAAGAAAACTCGGATGGCCTATGTACTTCCGTTACTACACCCCCCGCGATGTGGTGGGCATATGGGGGGTCGAGTCGACAGGGGAACCAATCACAATCGGTGAGGTCCAGATATCCACCGGAGACTGGATTCTGGCCGATATCGACGGTGTAGTCGTAATCCCTGAATCACTGATCGAAAAGGTCCTGGACAGAACCGAAGAAATAATGTCGACAGAGAACGAACTGAGAACAATGATCCTGGATGGCATCGACCCTCAGGAAGCCTATAAAAAATACCGCCTTTTCTAACCGGCTTTAATCCGCTGCGTGTGCGTTGTGTGGCCTATTGGGCTCTGCTAGGATTGTGAATCGATTTTCGAAGTCAAAAATCCACCTATTTTGAGGTTCCGTTGACAACTGCTGACACGAAGCAGGGTTCTAAGGTGCGTGAGCAGATCAGACAGGTCCTGAGCTCTCAACGACAACCCACAATCACCGTTCTCTCCTCTCTCCTCGCCGTACAGGATTCACTCCATTACATTCCTGACGAAGCCATCAGGGAAACCGCGACATTTAGCGGATCGACTATCAACGAAGTGTGGAGCGTCGCTTCTTTCTACACCAATTTCAGGTTTACCCCACCCGGAGAAAAGACTCTCGACGTTTGCTGGGGCCCATCCTGCCACCTCCTTGGCGCTCAAGAAGTGCTCAATGCCGTGCATTTGGCGCTTGAAATAGAAGAAGAAGGTGAGAGCGCCGACGGCAAGGTGACTCTGAAATACAACACCTGCCTGGGTGCGTGCGCACAGGGCCCGGTTATCGCGATCGATCATCACCCGATCGGTAAGCAGACGCCAGAATCCGCAGCGCAGGTCGCGCGTGAATTACGAGGGCTCGACGGCTAGTCGCCAGATCGCCAGACCAAACAACGAGTAACAAAGATTCCGATGCCAACACCGTTCGAAGATCTTCAATCTCGCGCCGCAGCACGCTGGGAAGAGTTGACCGCGGGCCAGAGCGCGTGGATTCGGGTCGGCGGCGGTACATCGGGCCTGGCGGTTGGTGCCGACAGGGTTTTCGACGCCTTCAATCACGCGGTGGAATCATCGGGTGTGAACGCCAGCGTTTCCATGGTGGGCGCACTCGGACTTATGTACATGGAACCACAGGTGGATGTGCTAATGCCGGATGGCACGCGCATCTACTACGGAAACGTCGAGCCTGAAGAAGCAATTTCAATAGTTGAACAGCATGTGAAGAACGGCGAGCCGCTGCTGGACCGCGCATTCGCGTATTCAGTTAGCGATGGCGCAGCTTCAGGCGAGACGGGCGTTGGAAAGCTGCCCGTTCTCGAAAGCCTGCCGATGTTCGCTCTGCAGGAACGAATTGCTACCCGGAACTTCGGCGAGATCGACCCCCACGACCTGCTTCAGTACGTGGCTAACGACGGCTACACGGCGTTGAACCGTGCGTTGACCGAAATGACGCCCGAACAGATCGTTGATGAGATAAAAGCAGCCGGATTGCGTGGCCGGGGCGGCGCAGCTTTTCCCGCTGGCCTGAAGTGGAGCTTCCTTGCGCCATCAGACGCACCGGTCAAATACGTGCTCTGCAACGCCGAAGAAGGCGACCCCGGGGCTTTCAACGACAAGGGGATTATCGAAAGTGATCCGCACACACTTGTCGAAGGCTTGATCATCAACGGCTACGCCACACGTTCATCCCACGGCTTTATCTTTATTCGCCAGGGCCATGAAATGTCGATTGACGCGGCCCGCAAGGCCATCGACCAGACTTACGAAGCCGGGCTACTCGGCAAGAACATCCTGGGGACCGAATTCTCTTTCGAAATGGAAGTCTCTCTCACCGGTGATTCCTACGTTGCAGGTGAAGAGACCGCCTTGATGGAAGCCATCGAAGGAAAGCGAGCCACCCCCCGGTTTAAGCCGCCCTTCCCGGCTGCAGAAGGCCTGTGGAAGAAACCGACGAACATCAACAATGTCAAGACACTCGCATACGTCCCGGAGATCGTGCGAAACGGTTCCGAGTGGTTCAAAGGGATCGGTACAGAAACAACATCCGGCACTGCAATAGTCTGTCTCTCGGGGCACATAAAATATCCCGGCATGTACGAAATTCCAATGGGAATGACCATCCGGGACGTGCTCGAAAAAGTCGGAGGTGGCGTGTCGGAAGGCGAGCAGATCAAGGTTCTTCAGGCAGGGGGTCCGCTCAACGGTCTGCTCGGTGAAGAAGCATTCGACACGATAATCGACTTCGACGCGATGACCGCAGCGGGCGCATCGATTGGTTCCGGCGGGATAATCGTGGGCAATGAGACGACGAACATTGTCGATCTGCTCAGGACGCTTATTGCGTTCAACCAGTTCGAGTCGTGCGGTAAGTGTTTCCCGTGCCGACTCGGAAACACCCATATGCTCGAAATCCTCGACCGTATGTGTCAGAACAAGGCGAAATCTTCAGACCTCGCTCTGCTCCAGCGGGTGGGCAGCAGTATGAAGGCCGGATCGCTCTGCGGTCATGGTCAACTCGGCTACAACCCCATCCTTTCTGCAATGAAGTATTTTGGCGACGAAATCAAATCATCTCTCGACGGAGAACTCGAACTGGTAGGAGTCTTTGGTGACGGCACGATGATCCTACCCAGCCGCACGCGTCCTTAGCCCCTCAAAGCCCACCAAGTCTTAGCGCTCGGAGATTTCTGCATGGCCGATGGAATTACCTTCACGATCGATGGCCGCGACGTTGTCGCACAACCGGGCCATACGATTCTGCAGGCGGCGCTCGATCAGGAAATCTACATTCCCTACCTGTGCTACTACCCGAAAATGAAGCCAGAGGGCACGTGTCGGACATGCATGGTCGAGGTCGAAGTCAACGGCCGCAAGATGACGGTCGCCTCCTGCACCACACCCCCGATGCCCGATGCGGTGGTCATGACGAACACCCCTGAGGTCCAGGAGCTTCGCAAAGATGTCATCGAGCTTCTGATGACCGAACATCCGCATGGGTGCCTGACCTGCCACCGGATCGAACTTTGCGGACCGCAGGACATCTGCCAGCGCCACGTGACGGTCACCGACCGGTGCACGATCTGCCCCAAGAACGAGCGCTGCGAGCTGAAAGACACCGTGCGGATGGTCGAACTCGATCTGCGCACACCACTCAACTATCACAGGCGCGACCTTCCGATTCATGCCGACGATCCGTTCTACGATCGGGATTACAACCTCTGCATCGTCTGCTCGCGCTGTGTCCGCGTTTGCGACGAGGTCAGGTTCGATACTGCTCTGACACTCACCTCGCGATCAGGAGTAACGCTGGTCGGCACCGCACATGGCACTTCGCTGCTTGAATCGGGCTGTGAATTCTGCGGCGCATGCGTAGACGTTTGCCCGACCGGAGCCCTGACCGAACGTTCATACAAGTGGGAAAAGGCGGTATCCGAGGTCACGACAATCTGCACGAACTGCCCGGTCGGCTGTCAGATGGTGGCCGAGGTCAACAAGTTCGGTAAAGTGGTCCGCTTCAAAGGCGATCTCGCCGGGGCTGCAAACAACGGCCAGGCGTGCATGACCGGCAAGTTCGGGTACGACTACACGAACGATGGTTCGAGGTTGAAGCGACCGTACATCCGTGAAGACGGAATACTGCGCAAGGCGACATGGGATGAGGCACTGGAGCGGATCAAGCAGGGTCTTGGCGGGCGAACACCAGGTGAAGTCGCAATCATCACATCGCCACGGGGTTCTAATGAAGATCAATACAGCGCTGCAAAATTCGCCCGGACCGTACTCAACACGACAAATATAGATTCCGCTCTGAACTCGGACCATGCACTGCTATCGCAATTGGAAGTTCGACTCGGTGCAGGTGCCGCCACGAATCCGATCTGGGACCTCGAAGATGCGAAGTGCCTGCTGGTAGTGGCCGGCAACCCAACTGAAGAACAGAACGTCCTTGCGGTGGCTGCCAAGAAGGCGGTTCGTGAAGGCGCAAAAATGATCGTGATCGACTCGCGTGAAACCGAGTTGACCCGCTACGCCGTCGAATGGCTCCGCCCCCGACCGGGTTCGGAAGCTCTTCTCATAGCGGGTATTGGCCGGACCATTTTTGATGAAGCGCTTGAGGACAAAGAGTTTGTAGCAACGCGAATAGAACAGGGCGAAGCACTGAAGCAGTCGCTCTGGGCGTTCGATCTGGCAAAGGTTTCCCGTGATTCTGGAATCGAAGAGTCGCAAATACGGCGTGCGGCCAGAATATTTGCGGAGAGCGGCGCCGGGGCAATATTGCTCGGGACTAACGGGCTGGACGATAACGCCACAGAAAATTTGGTCGATGCAGCGGTCGATCTCTCGGCGATCACCGGGAACATCGGCAGGGCGTTCGGGGGAATCTATCCGCTTTACCAGGGCGCAAACACGCTAGGTGCCCGCGACATGGGAGCCACACCGGGTGAAAACGGGCTGGGCATAATCGACATGATTCCGGCGATGTCACGCGGCGATATCAAGGCCGCCCTGGTAATGGCCGACGGCGTTTCCGGCTACGCACCTGCACTCGAAGGTCTCCCCATAGCACTGGGGAATCTCGATTTCCTTGTCGTTTCCGCAGTGTTCGACTCGGAAATCACCGCGCAAGCCGACGTAGTGCTCCCTGCTGCGACCTACGCCGAACAATCGTCCACAGTTACCAATGTTGAACGGAGAGTTCAGCTACTGCGGGTAACGGCCGAACCACGGCACGAAGAACTCACAGGCTGGGAAACTATCGCTCGAATCGCCAGGGCGATGGGCAGCACCGATTTTGCACACGGGTCGTCTTCAGACGTGTTCGCCGAGATCGCTGGCAACATTTCGAACTACCGCGAACTTTCCCACGAAGTTCTTCTGTCCGGCGGCATCCAGTGGCCGGTCGATTCTTCGAGCGTCGTTGGTACCCCGCTCCTTTATGCAGATTCCACGCAGAAAGTGACCGTAGTCCAGCTCAGTTACGACGAGCTGGCAGAGTCGGTAGGCACCTCCGCTCTGACCTTTGCGCCCGGGCGTGTCCTGAATCAGCCCGAACGTGATGTGAAGGTACGAAAACCCGGCGAAATGAACTACATTGATCGAGAACAGCTGGTGCAAATACACCCGGACGACGCGAAGGCGACCGGGCTCAGAGAAGGTGATCTCATCCAGGTCAAAACCGAGGATGGGCACGTGCTGGCGTGCGGCACGGCGGTATATGAATCTCCCCAGCCGGGGCTTGTCGGGTCAACGACGCTGTTTGGCGAACTTGCAACCAGAATGCATGAACTTGAAGCCCCCGATTGGGCGCCACTAATGCCGGGCCTGGGCTTTGCGCGGGTTACACTGGAAACGGCACCGGTTGAACAGGAAGCGGGCGCCGCGGCCGATTAAGCCGGGGAATTCACCAGTTACGCTGCATCCATATGCCAGCAAACTGTATCTAATGTATCGAGTGACAGTCCGGAAGACTGATCGCTCTGCCAACTATCGAAAGTTGGATTCTGTTTGGAAAATCGCTAAAGGGGCGAATTGGAATGGCAAAACCGCAGGAAGTGAATGACGCCGAATTCGACACAGAAGTAATCGACTCGGACCTACCGGTTCTGGTCGACTTTTGGGCTGAATGGTGTGGGCCCTGCAAAATGATAGCCCCGGTCGTCGAAGAGTTGGCCGTTGAATACGACGGTAAAGTCAAGTTCGCCAAACTGAACGTCGACAACAACCCCCAGACATCAGCCAAGTACGGAGTGCGCAGCATTCCCATGCTGCTGATCTTCAAGGGCGGAGCACCCGTTGGACAGATCGTCGGAGCGGTTCCGAAGAGCGTGCTTCAGTCACGGCTCGAAGAAGCCCTGATTGTCTAATACAGCGCCGATCTAAGTAAGCCCCGGAAGTAGCACTGCTGTTGCTTCCGGGGCTTTTTTCGTGTCTTTTTTCCAACCGCACATTGTCATTGTGAACGCGCGCTTGCACGACTCTGGACGGCTGGCTGTTACCCCTATGATCACATCATATCGGCCAAGCCAGGCAGATTCAGAATCGACGTTGGCAGATCACACATCGACAATTTGCCGGAAATGGGTAACTCGGGCGTTCACTGGTCTGATTTGCGTTCAAAACCCCTGAACACGCTGTACTCTTGCCTAGTTCACAAAATGGCAGGGGAGTGGATGGGTCCCGGTGGGCCTCACGGACTTCAACTCCGCTGGCGTGCGTCCTTCGGCGTGCGCGGAGGGTTCGACTCCCTTGCACTCCCGCCAGTACAACATGGGTGTTTCAAAAGAAAAGCCCGGTCAAAATGACCGGACTGATTGGTGAATCGTAACCGCAATTCGTAACCAGTAACAGAAATCGTCACCATGCGGTCACAGGCACTGGTTGGATTCTTAGATCGCGAACGTTTCGCTCATAGCTACGGCAGCAGCTCTTTGATCGTTCTCAGTGCCGTGAAGGTAGGTGTTCATCGTGAACGCTGCGCTTGCGTGGCCCAGGCGTTCTTTCACCGATATGAAGGTCGCTCCCTTCGCCGTCAATCGCGATGCATTGTAGTGGCGCAAATCGTGCAGTCGAGCCTTTGGGTGTCCTGCCTTGACTGTGATTCGCTTGAAGCCTTGTGAAACATGGTCGAGGTCGAGCATGTTGCTAATCAGATTAGCGAAGACAAAATTTTGATTTTTGTACACCTCACCGAGTGAGAGCATGTACTCGTTTTGCTGCGCAAGATGGGTTCGGAGCATGACGGTGGTGTTCGCGTCAATCGGAATCATCCGTTTCGATTCTTCTGACTTTGGGTCACCTATTGTTTGACTTTTTCCACGTACACGCACAGCCGCATCAACGACTCGAACACGCCCCTCATCCATATCGTCCAGATCAACGTTGTCCCAGCGTAGGGCAACAAGCTCGCCGCGTTTCATGCCTGTTGCAGCGGCCAAGCGAACTACGTTCTTAAGGGAGGTCTGATCAGCTACTGCAATAATTTCTTTCAATTCTTTTTCATTAGGCACGTTTGGCTGAAATTTTTTAGGCTTCGGCGATGCGACTTGTAGGGTCACGTTCTGCGTGATCAGTTCCTCAATTTTCACCGTACAGTTCAATGCAACTTTCAGGGTTGTGAATACATGAAGGGCTGTGGCCGCGGATCGCTTTTTCTCGGTGTTTTTGAGCATCCTACGAATGTCTGCTGCTTTTAATTTGTCGAGTCGAATGTTTCCGATTGTGGGTTTCAGCCATACTGGAACGTGACTTTCGTAAGACTGATGCGTTCTCGGTGAATTGTTTTCCTTCACATGGTCTTTTAGCCACTTGCCTACCCGCTGGTCGCCACTGCCCACTTGAAATCAACGTCACCGACGCCACCAGATCGCCAGGAGCGCCTTCACCGTTGGACGGTTGGATTTAGGCCACCCCCACGCCCTGAGGGCACCCGCCCTCCAACATTAGGAGGGAAGACAACGCGAGCAGGGCAATTCCCCTTCCTTCGGGAGAAGGGTATCCTCTGGGCGCAGGTGCGGATTGAAACCTGTCGATCACGGCAAAAACGAACGAATAATCAACAACGGCCCCTTCGCCGGGGGTGAAAAGGCCCTGGAGTTCACACAAACATGAGACCAAACATCCTGAGGCAGAAGTTGGAAGCCGGGGAGCCGACGCTCAGCACACACATCCACAGTGTATGGCCAGCCGAAATCGAAGCCATCGGACACACGGGGTTTTATGACTACGTGGAGTTCGTGGCCGAATACGGCCCATCGGACCTTCACGATCTTGACAACATGTGCCGCACTGCCGAGCTGTTCAACATGGGCAGCATGATCAAGATCGATCAGAGTCTCATGCCGTTCCTCGCACAAAGGGGAATCGGCGCCGGTTATGGCAGCATCCTGTTCACCGATACCAGGGGCATCGACGAGGTGCGTGAATGCATCAGGGCGTCCATGCCGGACCACCCGGACCACGGTGGGCTGTATGGCGTGGCCACCCGGCGACACTCTTACATGGAGTACGGCGGGTCGCCGGAATACGTTCAGTCCGTCGCCGACACGGTGCTCGCCTTCATGATCGAGAAGAAGGGCGCTGTCGACGCCCTGGAGGAAATCCTCGAAGAGCCAAAGGTCGAGATGGTGCAGTGGGGCGGCTCCGATTTCTCGATGAACATTGGCCACCCAAACGAGTTCGACCACCCGGAGGTAGTCGCGGCGAAAAAGAAGACCTTCGAGACGGCCATCAAGATGGGCGTGCCGCCGCGGGCCGAGATCGAGAGCAGTGACGAGACGAAAGAGTTCCTGGACATGGGGGTGCGCCATTTCTCGATCGGAACGGACATTTCGATCCTGTACGACTTCTGGAATCGTGAAGGCGATCAGATCGTCAGGGCACTCGAGGGGGAATGACTGACCCGGTAGGAGGAAATCTCGATGTTGATGCTCATAACGCAGGTGAATTGAGCATCAACAACAGCATAATCAGCAATTCCGCCATGTCTGCAGCTCGACTGCCTTCCTACGACAGTCAGCGATGAGCCGTTTATCCCGAACTTCGTGCGCTTTCCTCAAGCCCGACAAGCACGTCCCTGTGCTGGCCATCGCGAGTCCAGGCAGTGGCGAGCCCACCGGCGTCTCCCAGTTCGTGGCTCAATTCCTGCGCTTACGGCGATACTGTACCTTCCTGGCAAACGCTGAATGATTGTTCCTCTTGACATCTGATTGTCCCGTGTCGGTAATTCTGACCTGGTCGTCGATCAGGCTGAGCGACTACAGCACACCAATGGCCTGTTCTGATGAACTGACGAGACTGACTTTTATCATGGCGACCTTCTTGTTTGCTGATGGCTGATTCGGACTCGGACACAAGTGGATGGTATCCGAAACACCGCTTCCGATTTCTAATCGCAATCGCCGAAAACCGGTAATCACGCGCACCGATCAGATGCTAAAGTCAGCAGCGTTTCGTCACCATCGCACCCTGGAACAACCACCCGTGAACTATAAAACGCTGGGAAAAACCGGAATAGACGTGTCTGAATTTGCACTTGGATGCTGGCCCTTCGCCGGCGGTAAAGTCTGGGGCCCGCAAGACGACGATGTGTCGATAGCCACGGTCCATGCAGCTCTCGACAAGGGGATCAACTTTTTCGATACTGCCGAGGGTTATGACGATGATTCGCACTCGGAAGAGGTGCTCGGACGGGCGTTGACCGGACGCCTTACCGAAGCCGTTATTGCAACGAAAATCAGCCCGCCTCACCTCGTCCCTAGGCTGGTAGACGAAGCCTGCGAGGCAAGTCTCCGCCGCCTTCGGACCGACACCATCGACCTGTATCAGATCCACTGGCCAAACCACAATGTACCGATCGAAGACTCACTCGAGGCCCTGATCAAACTCAGGGACGCCGGGAAAATCAGATCGATTGGAGTCTGTAATTTCGGAGTTAACGATCTCTCAAGCGCGCTCAAATCAGCCGACATAGTGTCCGACCAACTCCCGTATAACCTCCTGTGGCGCCCAATCGAAGTCGAGATTTCGCCAAAATGTCTCGAAAACAATGTTGGCCTTATCTGCTACAGCCCACTTGCGCAGGGATTGCTCACAGGCCGTTATGACTCGCCGGATGACGTGCCCGACGGACTCTCCCGATCGCGGTTGTTCAGCAACGACCGCCCCCTGGCAAATCATGGTGAAGATGGCTGCGAAACGGAAACGTTCGATGCAATTGCTTCTGTCATGAAAATTGCAGACCGACTCGGCGAGCACCCCGCGAAAATAGCCCTCAGCTGGGTCAGGTCACGTCCGGGAATCACCACCTTACTGGTCGGAGCGAGATCTCCAGAGGAGTTGGACCTCAACATTCCCGCTTTCGAATACGAACTCCCGGACGGGATTGCAGACGAGCTGGAAGCCGTGACCGACCCCGTAAAGCTAAAACTGGGTTCGAACGCAGACATGTGGAACGGCGACAACCGGATGCGCTGAGCTGCTTTCCAGGCACGTTCACCCCCGAAAACCGAACCTACGGACCCAAAAACCAGTCCTTCACCAACAACGGGAATCTGGTAGCGTCGTGTGATGTCTGAAACTCCGACCACCCAACCTCGACCCGAGCGGGTAACCCTGTTCGCAACCTGCATGGTCGATCAACTCGCCCCGGGCGTGGGTGAAAGCACGATCGAAGTGCTCGAATATTTGGGCCTGGAGGTCGATTTCCTTAGAGACCAGACATGCTGTGCCCAACCCGCGTTCAATAGCGGATTCAGATCGGAGGCATTCCCGGTTGCAAAGCGGTTCGTCGAACTGTTCGAACAGGTCGAAGGACCCATCGTGGTGCCGTCGGGATCATGTGCCGCAATGGTCCGCAACTACTATCGAGATCTTTTTCGTGACGACCCCGACCTTGTCGAGCGGGCCGCACGGGTAGGGGACAGGCTGTACGAGTTCACCGAATTTATCGACAGGTATTTCGGCAACGATGCGATCAGCGGCCGCCTGAGCGACACCGCGACCTACCACAAATGCTGCCATCTGATTCGTGAACTCGGTGTGGACAGACCCCCACTCGAACTCCTGGAGAATGTCGATGGCCTGGAAATGACACCTCTGGAGCGGGCCGACGTCTGCTGCGGGTTCGGTGGTGCGTTCTCTGTAAAAATGCCCGATATATCGTCTGCCATTCTCAACGAAAAACTCGACAACATCGAGGCAACCGGTGCAAATAACGTGATCGCCGCCGATACGGGTTGCATCGTCCAGATGCAGGGTGGCCTCCGCAGGCGGGGGTCGAAAGTGCAGGTGGTGCACATCGCCGAAATACTGGCGAAATCTATCAGCCGGACTGCGCAGACGGGAATCCGAACAGGATGAAACCCGAAACGAAAGAGTTCAGGTCGAAGGCGGCCCAAACCCTCAAGAACAAAACCGTTCTGCAGTCCCTCGAACACGTATACACCGGATTTCACGAGGGTCGACTGAAGGCTGCTGCCGATACCCCAGATTGGGAAGATCTCCGTACAAAAGGCAAGGCGATCAAAGACCACACGATCGCCCACCTCGACTACTACCTCGGACTACTGGCCGACAATGTCGAAAAGAATGACGGCCACGTTTTCTTCGCTGACGATGCTGCGGAGGCCCGGAAACACATCATCGACCTGGCGCATACACGTGAAATCAAAACGGTCATCAAGTCCAAGTCGATGGTCTCTGAAGAAATGGCGCTGGCAGACGCCCTCATCGAAGAGGGCATCGAGGCCGTTGAGACCGATCTTGGCGAGTACATCATTCAACTGGCGGGCGAAACTCCCTACCACCTGATCGCCCCCGCAATCCACAAGTCGCGCCAAGAGGTGGCGGCGCTGCTCGATGACAATTTCACAGTGGGCGATCCCATCCCAGGCGTCGATGAACTCACAATGCTCGCCAGGGCCAAACTGCGCGCCGTGTTCGAGCGGGCCGATATGTCGGTGACCGGCGTGAACTTCGCGGTTGCCGAATCAGGGTCGATCGCAATTGTCACAAACGAAGGTAACGGCCGAATGTCGACATCCGTTCCCCGAATTCACGTTGCAGTCATGGGCATGGAAAAGATCATTCCGTCTATCCAGGACTTGAGCACCATGCTGCGAATACTCATCCGATCAGCTACAGGCCAGAGAATTTCAAGCTACATAACGATGGTCAACGGTCCGCGGAAACCCGACGAAGAGGAAGGTCCGGACGAATTTCACCTAGTGATTATGAACAACGGACGGGACAAACTGCTGGCCGATCCGCAAATGCGCGAGTCGCTGAACTGCATCAGGTGCGGCGCCTGCCTGAACGCGTGCCCGGTCTACAGAAAGGTTGGCGGGCACGCCTATGGGTGGGTCTATCCCGGTCCGATCGGGTCGGTAGTATCGCCAGTATTAACCGGCCTGAAAGACGCCCACGACCTGCCCAACGGTTCGTCGTTATGCGGAGCCTGCCACGAGGTGTGTCCGGTAAAGATCAACATTCCCCGCATGCTGCTGGAACTCCGCTGGCGAGCGGCTGAAGGTAAGTCGGATCCCGCAGAACGGGCGTCGTCGATGAAAGAGCGGATGCTGTGGAAATCTTGGCGCATAGGGATGATGGGTAGGCGACGGTTCGATTTCGGTGCTCGAATATCCCGATTCTTGATGCGACCGATATCGAAACACGGTTGGATCAAGAAAGCTCCGCCGCCGGTTTCCGGGTGGACAACGACCCGTGACTTTCCGCTCGTGGCGGCAAAAACGCTGAAGCAGCGACTGGCGGCCCGCAAAAAGTCCGTCGATGCGAATCGAAATCGACCATGACCGATCGCGCAAAATTCATATCGGGTGTGACCACCTCCCTCGGTCATTCGGAAGTGCACACACCCTCGCCGGAGCCCGCGACCGCGTTCTCCGATAGCGACGAGGACGCAAAACTCAAAGCCGCCGCCGCATTGGCAGTTGCAACCGATCGTGCAAACGAGCTAATTGAACAGATGGCTAAGGCGGCCGAAAACACCGGCTGGCAGGTTCATCGGGTCTCCAACCCCGAGGACGCCGCAGAGTTGATTGCCGATATATGCCGGGGTTACGATGCCACGAGCGTTTTACGATCGACACACGGTGTGCTGACGGATATTCCGCTGGACGTTGCGGTAAGAGATACGGGGGTTACCATCGATGTGACCGAGTCGACCGACCCGGGTGATACGACCGACTCGTCAGAGCGGGAAGAAGCTAAAAAAGCTGCGTTCAGCGCCGATGTCGGTATCACCGGTGTCGATTACGCGATAGCCGAAACCGGCACGGTCGTCCTTCACCCCAGAAAAGGCCTTTCACGATTGGTCTCACTGGCCCCACCCGCGCACATCGCGGTACTCCGCCCTGGCGAGGTGCTCGAATCGCTCGACGAGCTGTTCGCAATGGAACGGGCCGACTTTCTGTCGGGAACGCTTTCAGGTTCGATGAACCTGATCTCCGGGCCAAGTAAAACTGGCGATATCGAAGGGACGATCGTCACCGGGATTCACGGCCCTCTCGAAGTCCACCTGGTAATCCTCGGTAACTCCTGAAGCGCGATCAGTTAGCCCGGACACCGAGCCATATTGCCCGGCACGCCTCCTCGGTCGCGATGGCGACCAGGCGCTCTGTGTCTTCCATCGCCGCTTTGAGCGACATAGGTCGATTGACCAGACTGAACACGGCATCGATACCGTGCTCGTGGACCTCCCTGTAGCCGGCGCCCAACGAACCTGCAACACCGATCACCGGCGTACCGTTCAGCTTGGCCCTCTGTGCCACCGCAACCGGTGACTTGTTGAACACGGTCGAACGGTCGAACTGGCCTTCGCCAACTATCACGAGGTCGGCATCTTTCAGGTGCTCGTCGATATTGACCGCGTCCAGTACGATGTCCGCACCAAGCCGCAACCGGGCGTCGAAGAACCCCATGAGGCCCGCTCCGAGCCCGCCCGATGCACCGGACCCCGGTATCTCCGCAACATCTGTATGAAGGTCCTTTGCGATCACTTCTGCGTAATTTGCAAGCGCGGCGTCGAGTTCCCTGACGTCGTCGGAAGTTGCACCTTTCTGAGGGCCAAATATCGCCGATGCGCCCCGGGGACCGCACAGTGGGTTGTTCACGTCGCAGGCTACGACCACGCTGGCTTCAGCCATGCGGTTATCGAGCCCGGAAATATCAATGTTCGCCAGGTCCGCCAACGCGATCCCGCCTCTCGATAGCTCACGTCCCGTGGAATCGGTCAAGCTGCCCCCCATCGCCTGGACCATCCCGGAACCGCCATCGTTAGTGGCGCTGCCGCCGACACCGATAATGAATTCGGTGAAACCGGCATCGAGAGCTTCGACGATAAGTTGCCCGACGCCGAACGTTGAGGCACGACGAACATCGCGTTCGTCCGGTGTCAATCGGGCCAGCCCGACCGCGTTTGCCACTTCGATGACGGCGGTGGTCCCGTCGCCCAGTGCCCCCCACTCCGCTTCGATCTGGCGTCCGATCGCATCCTCAACGTTTGCCGTGCGGACCTCGCCGCCTGAAGCGTCGACCAGCGCCTGTAGCGTACCGTCACCACCGTCGGCAACGGGAACCATGACCGTTTCGGCTTCAGGCCATACGCGTTTCACCCCGGCCGACATCGCTTCGGCGATTTCCATGCCCGTAAGGCTTTCTTTAAACCCCTGCGGGGCGAGTACAACTTTTTTCATGATCGCCCAGTATAGGTGAGTTCCAGTCTGCAATTCGGTATTTTTTGCCAACTCGACAGGAAGGTGGCTGCTACACTCGCCGCCGAACACCCATCGGCGGGTTCCTGTCTTTACCGACGGCAATTCACGTCCCGTACTCTGGCCCGAAAAGACGCATCACACGCAATGTCCGACCGCTCCGACCTAAAAAGTTCCTTCAACCGGGCGATCAACGGTAGAGTTGAGGAACTCGAACGCATCGCCCGCGATATTCTCGATCATCCCGAGAGCGGCTTTCGCGAGGTCCGAACAGCGAAACTGGTCGCTGATTGGTTCTCAGAAAACGGTCTGGCCTTACAGA
>ENA-ORDI01000464-ORDI01000464.1-marine-metagenome-genome-assembly--contig:-NODE-464-length-28096-cov-5.952925_pt1 | contig 28096 bp, 24 predicted proteins | sample MGYA00248628_ERZ508525 | MGnify/ENA primary metagenome ERZ508525 (study PRJEB26195, sample SAMN05422138) | marine metagenome | isolation source: East of Porto Seguro, South Atlantic Ocean | place... | reverse complement strand
GACAGCTGCCAAGCGGGGCACGTTGGTATGATTTTACAAGGAACCCTCACAGTTGTTCATGATGATGGGTCAGAAATCACAGTTTCAGCTGGAGATGCCTATTCTTTTGCTCCAGGACATGATGCCTGGGTCGTCGGAGATGAAGAGGTGATAGGATATGAGTTCAACAATGCAGGTAAAGATTACGCTGTCTGGAAGAGCAGCGAATAAACTTCTATACGTTCTCATTATTTATCCAGCCAACTCAGGGCCTGAGATGCTTTTCCTGATTTTGAAAGCACTGATTAGCATCTCAGCCCCACTCTCACCAACAAGACTCACAAGTTAAGCATTGAGTTTTACAACAGTATTCTCTTTGACTATTCCGTGTCGATCAACGGTCCTAAAGCCTGCTCTATCTAGAAGATCACGGGTTGCACCTAAACGTACACTCCCAAGTGTTGCTTAAAACGTCCTCTAAGGCAATATTGGTAAATGAGCATCAATGTCCACAATAAAACTAAAATTATATTTAAAGTAGAATTGTTTTTTAGTTGGAATATTCTTTGATAAACTCTGAAGTGTGTAATAGAACTTCTTCAGGAATTTCATGAAACCCATCAAATGGAAGAAATTTATGATCAAATCCTGCTTCTACAAATAATTCTTTAAGTCTTTCAGCAGCATTAAAAGAGAGTAGAGGGTCTGATCTGCCGTGACTCTGAAATATTTTCATTACTTCTCTGTTTTGTGCTAGTTTCCTCCAAACTTCTTCACATACAAGAGTTCCAGACATTACGATCAGACCACCGGGAGGTTGATCCATTTTAAGAGCTACATCAGTAGTAATCATTGAACCTTGAGAAAATCCACCTAAAATAATTCTGTTTGAAGAAACACCATAATCTAGCATAATTTGGTTAACTAAATCCATTAGTATATTTGAGGCTAGCGGCATTCCTTTGGGAATATCCTTACTAAGGTCTCTAGGATCAATGCCATCAATAGGCCTTGGCAGAGCTGGCAAATCTATTTCCCACCATGCTCTAGCCCCCAAAAGACCTACATTATCTAAAGAAAGTGGTCCTTCTGGAAATATGAAACATATATTTTCCGATATGCTTGAATGCTTTTGAGAAAGATATTCCCCAATAGTTACGAGATCATTTCCTGGTGCACCGTAACCATGACAGAATACTACAAAATACAAATTTTCTTTGTTTAATATATTGGGCTCAGATACTGTACACCTCAGATTACATATATTTTTGTTTGTTTGCTTCATTTTTCTACTTACTAAAAATTTTAAAACTTCTGGTGATGTGTTCAACCGTATTGTTTGTCATTGGATCATCCTTCAAAAAATCTCCCCCGTGTAGGTTGATGGGATGATATATATCAATCTTGATGCCCGTTTTGTGGCCCCACCCCCCTTCATTGATTCTTTCAGGCAGAGACTCAATCTGGTCAAGTTTGAGATGAATAGTATTCTAGTCATTAGATAGCCATCATGGCATCACTCAAATGATGCTTCAAACGCCCTCTAAGGCAATATTGAATTATTAGCCTTAAATGTTACTCTGATTGGTGTTGAGGTTCAATACAGAACGCTTTAACTCCGCTACGCTGCGTATCACGGAAGATTCGGCAAAACAATTAAGGTAAATATAATAGAGTTATTAATAATTTGTGATTAAATAACCCTTGACGATAGAAGGCAGAAAAACTGCCAAAGTTGATGGGGGATACGATGGGGGAAAATATATTAAAAAAGTAAATAATTTTGCAATCACTTGCAAATACTGGTGGCGGGGGAAGGATTTGAACCTTCGACCTTCGGGTTATGAGCCCGACGAGCTACCTGACTGCTCCACCCCGCTACAAGAGGAATAATGAAAGAAATCGATTTCTGGAGCGAGAGACCGGGTTCGAACCGGCGACCCTCAGCTTGGAAGGCTGATGCTCTACCAACTGAGCTACTCTCGCCTCATCAATCGTAGTAGTTTGACGCTAACAGCGCATTCTGTCAATACATTTCTTTAAAGTGGATGATTATTTTTAATGTGAAAAATTAGACCTGATTGTTTGGTAAAAAGTCTGGAATCCGCAATTTGTCATTTCGGCCGTAGGGAGAAATCTTATTTCTTGTGGAAACAGACTTAAAAGTGGAATCGTGCTTAAAAAGCCCAAAACTTCTATTTTTTTAGTTTTCGGCGAAGCGGACTTCCCTGAACATGTTTCAAAGGAGGTAGTGGGACTCCCAGGGTGCTTACTGGACGTTCCCCGAAGTTTCCGAGTGTGCGGAGTCGGTCATAGAGAATGATCGCGCCGCTTGTGGCCACGTTAAGGCAGAAGCTGGTGGGGATTTTTACAACATGCTGGCAGCGTTCCAAAATTTCCGGACTGAGATTTCCCATTTCTGGTCCAAGAATATAGGCTGCATTCAGTGGATGGCGAAAAACTGGAAGTTCCACCGCATCTTCGAGAAACTCAACTCCAACCAACGCACAACCCGCAGGAAGTTTTAAGTCTTCAGCAGAATTGAAATCATACCAAGGCACATTTCGAGGAGCAACCGATGTGTCAGATTTAGCTGTTTTAACTGAATAATCGGCGTTTACAGTAAACATAAAGCTTGCTCCAAAGGCATGTGCAGTACGAAAAAGGTTTCCCGCATTCATCGGTTTGCTCGACTTTTCTAGTCCAACACCAAAATATCCGTGCATAACTTTCACTCACCGTAGGGAATCCAGACATTTTTCACCTGTGAAGCACGCCTCATCCATTCGCGACCTTCTGACTGTTGATTGTCGAACCAGTCCAGTTTTTTGCCGTTATTGGTCCAGATTATTTTCATATTTCCGGAACTGTATTTTTTTGCATTCGTACATTCGTCAGCCGTTCCGACTACCCATAGTCCCGCCACATCTTCATGTTTGGCCAGCACTGATCCGAGCTCGGATGCATCTCCGCTAACGATGTTGAGCACTCCGGAAGGCACATCTGAGGTTTCCAGAACTTGATAAAAATCCGTAGCCACCAAAGCAAATGGACGCGACGGCACAAGCACCACAGAATTCCCCATTGCTATCGCCGGAAGCAGCATCGAAAGCATTCCCAATAGCGGCGCTTCATCCGGACAAACAAGTCCCAGCACCCCAATCGGTTCGTTTAAAGCCAGGGCAAGTCCCCGCATTGGCGGCTGGTGAATCAGTCCTTCGTGTTTATCCGCTAAAGCCGCATAAGTAAAAATCCGGCGCACGGAAGTTTCTACTTCAAGTCCAGCCTGTTTTTTGGACACACCGGTCAACTTCATAATTCGGTTTTGAAATTCCGCAGCTCGCGCTTCCAAATTTTCTGCGAGGAAATAGAGAATCTGCGCCCGTAAATGCGGAGTGCTACTCTGCCATCCGGAAGCTTTGTGCGCCGCTTCAACGGCATTCCGAATGTCTTTTCGGTTGCCGTGACCGATTTCTCCGGCGAGTGAACCGTCAGCATTCACAACGTTCAGCGAATAACCTGAGTCCGGACGAGTCTGTTTTCCTCCGATGTAAAGTTTTGCAGTACGGTTCAGCGACAAAACCGCATTTGCGGGAGCCTTCACTTTCGGCACCTGAATTCGGAATTCGTCTTTAGCATTTCCGGATTTCTTTTTCTTGAGGTACTCAAACATTCCTTCGTGACCTCCTTCTCGACCATAACCACTTTCGCGGTAACCGCCGAATCCGACTGCCGCATCGAACTGATTTGTGCAGTTGATCCAAACCACACCGCACTTTAACTTTGGAGCAACGTGCAGGGCTTGATTTATATTTTCGCTCCAGACGCTGGCAGAAAGTCCGTAAGCGCTGTTATTGGCCAGCATTACCGCTTCATCCGGAGTCCGGAAAGTCATCGAAACCAAAACTGGTCCGAAAATTTCTGTTTGTGCAACCGTTGACGCCGGAGCTACGTTGGTTAAAAAAGTTGGTGGAAAATAACAGCCTCCTCCGGATTTCCCAGATTTTCCGGAATTTTGCGGTAATTTACCCTGCCATTGCCAAACTTCCGCACCTTCCTTTTTGCCCTGTTCAACCAGATTCTGGATGCGCTCCTTTTGGATTGGAGCGATGATTGGGCCCATGTCCATGCTTTTATCCAAGGGGTCGCCGACACGTAGTTTTGCCATGCGTTTTTTCAAGCGCTCAATCACTTTTTCAGCAACGCTTTCCTGCACCAGTAAACGTGAGCCCGCACAGCAGACTTGTCCCTGATTAAACCAGATCGCGTCCACCACACCTTCAACTGCGCTATCCAAATCCGCATCTTCAAAAACGATGAAAGGCGATTTCCCGCCAAGTTCCAGCGTCAGTTTTTTGTCTGTATGCGCCGTGGCTTCGCGGATTATACGGCCGACATCCGTCGATCCGGTAAAGGCTAATTTTTTCAAATCTGGATGTTTTACGAGCATTGCTCCGGTTTCTCCGGAACCTGTCACGACGTTGAAAACTCCAGACGGTAAGCCGATCTGCATGCATATTTCCGCAAAAAGGAGGGCCGTCAACGAAGTGTATTCCGCCGGTTTTAAAACCACGGTGTTTCCGGCGGCTAAAGCAGGTGCAACTTTCCACGAAAGCATCAGCAAAGGAAAATTCCAGGGAATGATTTGTCCGACTGCGCCAATTGCAGTGTGTTCTGGGAATTCGCTTTCCAAAACCTGCGCCCAGCCTGCGTGATGATAAAAATGACGGATCGCCAGCGGAATGTCAATGTCACGGGTTTCGCGAATCGTTTTGCCGTTATCAAGTGTTTCCAGCACCGCAAAAAGCCGAGCGTGTTTCTGTAGTTGTCTGGCGAGCGCATAAAGGTAGCGTGCGCGTTCATGTCCTGAAAGTGCCTGCCATCCAGGAAATGCCTTTTTTGCCGTACTCACCGCGAAATCTACATCACTTTTGCCTGCTGCGGAAATCGAGGCCAACTTTTCTCCAGTGGCAGGATTGTCTGTGCTGAAAACTTTTCCTGACTTTGCTTTGCACCATTTTCCATTGATGAAAAGTCCGAACTTCGATTTGTGCTCCTTGAGCCATTCAAGCGCTATATCCGGACTTTCAGGTGCAGGACTGTATTCCATAGTTTCGTAAATTTCAGAAATGTTCATTCAGGTTTTCAGATTTTCAAGTTTTCAGTTTAAACTTTCAAAGTAGTTGTCCAGAGTAGTTCTGTTCTATTTTTCTTCAGAATGTTTTTGTTCAGGGAGCTACAAGATGGATTTCCAACTTGCGGCCCTGGTTAATTTACGACTCACTTTTCATGCTGTGGGCTGGCGATGTGCGGCGGAATAACGTCCGGTGACAAAGTGTTCGAGTTGTCTTTCAATGTCAGTCAGTAAACCACTGGCGCCAAAGCGGAATAAGTCTGGTTCAAGCCATTCTCGTCCCAGCTCTTCCTTCATCATAACCAGCCATTCCAGTGACTGTTTGGCGGTACGGATTCCGCCAGCAGGCTTGAATCCCACGTATAATCCTGTGTTTTCAAAATATTCACGAATCATTCGGAGCATCACCAAACTTACCGGAAGAGTCGCGTTAACGCTTTCCTTTCCGGTTGAGGTTTTGATGAAATCCGCGCCGGCCATCATGCAGACCAAACTTGCTTTGGCCACGTTGCGGAAGGTTCCCAACTCGCCGGTTCCTAAAATAGTTTTAAGATGCGCATCACCGCAAGCTTTACGGAAGGCTGAAATTTCTGCGTAAAGTGCTTTCCAATTGCCGGAAAAAACATGAGCGCGTGTAATGACAATGTCGATTTCCTTTGCGCCGGCTTCCACGGAATCCTTGATTTCTTCAATGCGCCGAGGCATGGAATTCAAACCGTGCGGAAATCCGGTTGATACCGCGGCTACCGGAATTCCGGAATTGTTCAATGCCTCAACAGCGGTTTCAACATAAGCATGATAAACGCAGACTGCGCCAACCCGCGGTTTTAACGCTTCCAAACCCAAACTTTCGATCAGTTCCGGACGCAAAGGCTGCCGTGCTTTGGCGCAAAGACGACGCACACGATCCGGCGTGTCATCGCTGGAAAGTGTAGTTAGATCCATGCAGCGCAAACTTTTGAGCAACCACGCGGCCTGCCATTCTTTTTTGATACTGCGGCGTTTTGTCAAGGTTGCGCAACGTCGTTCAAGCGCGCTGCGGTTCATCTGTACGCTGTCCAGCCAGTCCAGATTAAGCGCTATACCAGGATTTCTGGGATGTGTGGTGTTAGTCAAAATAAGCCTTAAATTTGTTTTTTAAACTCTTCGATAGTTAAACCGGCATCCTTCACAATTCCAGCCATAGTGAAGGTGTTGATAGGATTTGCTCTCGGAATGGTCAAAATTCGTTCACCATTTGTCATTGTTACATGTTTGCCTTGTCTCACTACACGAAACCCAGATTTTTCAAAGGCTTTAATCGCTCTTTTGTGAGACACTCCCGAAAGTTTTGGCATCTCAGGCAACTTCCACGTAGCGTGTTTCACTCTCCTGAGTAAGCTCATCAACAACTGATAAATAGTCTGTTATGGCATCTTGAATATTTTCCAAAGCTTCTTCTTCTGTTGCACCTTGTGACCAACATCCGGGCAATCCAGGACATGACACAGAAACCCCTTCCTCTGATTTTGTCAATTTGACTTGATAGCGCATATTTTCTCCAATTATTTTTTAAGTAAGTCCAGAATCTCGTTGTTAAAAGGCATAGCCGGAGCAGTTCCAAGACGAGTCACGGATATGGCGGCTGTGGCGGAACCGAAGCGGACGGCCTCAATCAGGGACATTCCTTCTGCCAGAGCATGAGCAAAACCGCCGTTGAAGGCATCTCCCGCACCCGTAGTTTCAAGTACTTTGTCGCCCATGTCAAATGACGCTACATGCTGACTGATTTCCGCATTACGCACATAAACGCCAAGTTCACCAAGAGTGATTACCGCAGTTTTAACACCACGATCTAAAAATATTTTTGCCGCGGTTTCAGCTTGTTCAACGGTTTCCACGGGAATTCCGGCAAGCATGGCCGCTTCCGTTTCGTTAGGTGTAAAATAGTCTGAAAGTCCATAAACCTCATCCGGAATGATTGCTGCCGGCGCAGGATTTAAAATTGTGGGTACTCCATTCCTTTTTGCTACTTCCAATCCGCGCTGCATGACTGGAATCGGAACTTCAAGTGATGCCATGAAAAAAGCAGATTTTGCAATTCCGGCCTCCGCCGCGTCTAAATCGTCCGGAACCATAGCGTCAGCAGCTCCTGGAACAACGATAATCACGTTCTCGCCGGTTTCCTCGTTGACTACGATGGAAGCGGCTCCTGTGGCCATATCAGCAATTTCCCAGACATATTCAGCATTGATGCCTTCTTGCGCATAGAGTTTCATTGCCATTTCGCCAAAAGTGTCTTTACCGATTTTGGTAATGAAGATTGTTTCAGCGCCCGCTCTACGTGTTGCTACAGCCTGGTTTGAACCCTTTCCACCGGGTCCAAGTTTGAATGAGTTTCCGATGAAGGTTTCGCCTTTGAGGGGCATCCTGTCTGTCCGGAATGTAAGGTCCGCCACAAAAATTCCAAGAATCGAAATTGGTTTTGTCATTAGTTTCCTTCTGCAAAAAATTATGATTAAGTCTATTTTCAAAATATCGTCAGCGTAACAGGCTAAACTTTGCCGCTGAAAATGGAAAGACAGAAAAGTTAACAGCCGCTTACAGCCCGAGTCACTAAATGAGTGAAAAGTTTGTGTACAAGCTAAACTGCTCTATAACTAACTGATATTAAAAACAAGTATTAAACAAGAATGACTTCTGACTTCGGGGTTATGAAATAGCCTTGCGGCTTGTCATGAAAATTGCATAGTTGATCATAAATTATCCTATTATTTTAGTAACTTGTTAAATCAAACTTGTTTCAAAGTTCTCACTCATTTTCTCGTTCGGCCATAATTCAATGGGGGAAATGTGGGGGAGATAAATTTTGACAAACGTCTTTTTAATCAAGTCAGGAGTATTGAATGCCTAGACAGACCCGACACAGCACTGAGTTCAGCGGTGTATATTTTGTGAAACTTGCCAATGAAAATAAGTCCTTTTTTATCCGTTACAAACGACATGGAAAAAGTGTTGAAGAAAGGGCGGGACGCAGTAATGAAGGCTGGAACACGGAAAAAGCATGGCATTTACGGACTGAAAGAATGTCAGGAATTAAATTTCCGGCTGGAGAACTTCAGCATGGAAGTGACTTGAACGCAGGACTGCGCTGGACATTTTCGAAAATATTTGAAAAGTATCTGCGTCTCCGTCCTGACCTGAAAGGGCGTGAAAATGACATTTACCGCTTCAGGAACTACCTTGAAATTGATTTTGCTGACATTGCTCCGGAAGAAGTTTCTCATGGCGATGTAGAGCGTTTCAGGCACAATCTGCAAAATAAAGGCTTAAAACCGGCAACTGTACGTCATGTGCTGGAGCTTTTGCGGCGTCTCGCTAACTTTGCGGTCAAGAAGAATTACTGTCATGGACTGAGTTTTAAGCTTGAAATGCCGAAAGTGGAAAATCAAAAAACCGAAAATTTATCCCAGGATCAGTTACAGAAGCTTTTGCGGGTTTTGGATGAAGATCCTGATTTGCAGGTCAGGAATCTAGTGCGGATGGCGCTCTATACCGGAATGAGACGCGGTGAACTGTTTGAACTATGCTGGACTGATATTGATTTTTATAACAAAATAATTACAGTCAGATCCAGCAAAAACGGTCGACATCCAACTATTCCGCTGAATGAAATGGCTGAAAATGTTTTGACCGCACATGCTCAATCGGAAACCAAAAGTAATTTTGTTTTTCCTGGACGTGGTGGAAAAAAACGTACAGAGTGCAAACGGCCGTTGCTTAGAATCAGGAAAAAAGCAGGACTTCCGGAAGATTTTAGATTGCTACAGGGTTTGAGACACGTCTATGCTTCCATGTTAGTTTCAAGCGGAAAGGTTGATCTTGAGACATTGCAGTCACTTTTGACCCAGAAATCGCCGCTGATGACACAGCGTTATGCGCATTTGCTGGATCAGGCTGTAGATTTTACGGATACCGAAATAGCCACGGATTCTACTGATAGCGAAATTGCCACGGATTCTACGGATAGCGAAATAGCCACGAATGAAACTGAAACCGAAATAGCCACGGATTACACGGATACGGAAATAGCCACGGATTTTACGGATACAGAACCAAACAAAGAAGTACCGGAAACAGTTGTAGCCACGGACTCCACTGATTCTGTGGAATTAGAAGAAATTCTGGAAACTGAGTCGGAGAGTAAAACGCCTGAACTAAGTCAACTGGTCAAACAGAATTATTCAGCAGTTACAGCTGAAGATAGAGAGCTCGGTAAAACTTTAACAACAAAAATTCCGCAAGTTGAAAACAAAAATAAACAGAAGATTCGACCATCGCTCTCAGACTTGAAAAACGATTTAAGGTCTTTATCCGAACTAATTCAAGCCGCGCCCCAAAGGTCTAAAATTTTTACTCCTAAACGGAATCAAAGCTAAAGGTTTTGTTTGAAAATTATTGATTAAAGTCCCACAAAATTCTGCTGAATAAAACTTGCCAGTTGAAGAACACTTGTTAGAGTGTTTTGAAAACAATTTTCGAATTTATCCTGCGGGAGTACCAAAGTTTGATTGTACTCAAAGAATGGCCAAGACTGGATGCGATGCTTCATGATTAGTTTAAAAAAAGCAGGTGAAATTCTTTGTGGTGCAAAAAAATGTTGATGTAATAAACGATAAATTCAATGAAGTGAAATCTGTTTTTGTAAAGAATCATGAGTGAAGACATCCGTTGGAAACAACGTTTTTCTAATTATCAAAAAGCTCTCGGACAGTTGCAAAAATTTGTTGATAAAGGCGTGTTGTCTGAACTTGAAGAGCAAGGATTGATTAAAGCGTTTGAATACACTTATGAACTTGCATGGAGCACCTTAAAGGATTTTCTGGAATTCCGCGGACAATCAGATCTTTTTGGTTCAAGAGACGCGATTCAAAAAGCATTTCAATTGAACCTGATTGAGGATGGTGAGGGGTGGATGGACATGCTGAAAAGCAGAAACAGAACATCACATTCTTACAATCAAGAGACAGCAAGAGAAATCAGCAACGCCGTCACAACGGTGTATTACGCACTTTTTCAAAAACTAAACAAAAAATTAGCAAACTTTGATTCCGGAACATGATCTCTGATGATAAGAAACTTTACGGACTTTCCCCGGAAATATTACAAAAAATTCGTCAAGTATTTGAGCGTTTTGAAGATATCGAGGAAGCTATTTTGTATGGTTCTCGCGCCAAAGGGAATCACAAGTCCGGCTCCGATATTGACCTGACTCTGAAAGGTGGTAAGCTTAATTTGAAAGTGTTAAACCGAATTAGCCTGGATCTGGATGATTTGTTTTTGCCCTATACTTTTGATATTTCTATTTTTCATCAGATCGATAATCCGGATTTAATTGAACATATTCAACGGGTAGGCGAAATTTTTTATAGCACAAACTGCCCAGTCGAAGGCGAGTAACAGGTTCAATAAGTCTAGTTTAAATATTATCTCTTAACCCTTAATTTTGAATTATATATGGTAGAATTTGAATTTGTAATGCCTCTTTTGGGAGGAGTTTTGATAGGAATTGCGTCAGCGATAATGCTGTTATTTAACGGAAGAATTACCGGAATTTCAGGAATTTTCGGAGGAATGTTTTTTAAACAGGGTGAGGAACGAAAATGGAGAACCTCCTTTGTCGCGGGTTTGATTGCGGGAGGAATTGGACTGCAATATTTGAATCCTGAATTTTTCACTAATACCTCCGGAAGAAGTTTATTGGTATTAGTTCTTGCGGGATTGCTCGTCGGCATCGGAACTCAAATAGGCAGCGGTTGTACAAGTGGCCACGGTGTTTGCGGAATTGGACGATTGTCACCGCGCTCACTTGTAGCGACAATCGTGTTCGTGTTTGCCGGAATGGTTCTGGTAGCTATCATTCAACCATTTTATAACTGAGAGAGAATCATGGATAAAACTACTTTTGTTACTTTTTTCTCAGGCGTGTTGTTTTCAATCGGTCTTGGCATCAGCGGTATGACCCAACCCCAGAAGGTAATTGGCTTTCTCGATGTTTTTGGTGCATGGGATATAAGTCTTGCTTTCGTGATGGTTGGCGGCATCATCAGTTATCTTATCTTTCAATTGACTATCCAGAAACGATTTTCCACTCCGTTATTGGCAAAACAGTTTTACCTTCCCACCCAAAATGAAATTGATAAGAGATTAATTTTTGGCGCAGTATTGTTTGGAATCGGTTGGGGACTTGGCGGTTTTTGCCCCGGCCCGGCGATCACTTCTCTGGGTTCAGGTAGCTTAAGCACAATGGCTTTCGTGGTCTCAATGGGCTTTGGAATGTTGATAGCGGACAAAGTGATCTCCCAGATTTTTATTCCTTCTGTGATAAAAGCTGACTCCGTTGATTCAGCACAGAAATGATTATACGGATTGATCAGGAAAAGATTCAGCGAAATCACTCTGTTTCAAATTACGAGGATGACAAAGGACGAAAGTAACTGACAGCACGAGACGCACCAAGTAACAACAGCAAGTTCAAAGCAACTGAAATCCAGGCAGCGGAAGAGTAATCTCCATTAAAGCTTTCCGACATTCCAAATATCGCCGGACCAATTGCGCTGGCAAAGACTTGAGCTCCCATAAACGCACCGCTGATTGCTCCCAGATGTTTACGTCCGTAAAATCGCGGCCAGGCTACAACTGTAAGGCACCCCCATACTCCGCCCTGAACTCCAAACCCTACAACTAGCATAAGTCTGTACCAGAACGATTCTAAATTAAGTATGCCGAGACTACCTACGGCAAGCCCGACAAGCATGACCATCAGCAGATACTTCAGCGGCATTCTGTCACTGGCCCAGCCTGCGACAAAGTGACTGATCACACTGATTACAGACATTGGAAGAAAAAGTTCATACGCTTCCATTCTTGACAGACCGGCTATTGCTCCGATTGAACTGATATGAAAGGTGAAGCCGGTAACGATCAAAGCTGCTGAGCATAAACCGAGGCAGAAAATCCAGAAATTATAGGTTCTTAAGGCTTCTTTAAGTGTGATTTCACGTTCGGGTGTGATGCTTTTTGTGTCCTGGGTAGAAACTTTTCTGCCATCCATGAGCAGTCCACATTCTTCCGGATTATCACGAAAAAACAACCAGCCGACAAAGGCCATTCCGAATCCGAAAATGATTGCCATGAGCACCATGCTCCCTGAATTACCGTAATCCTCGATGAAAATATTCATGAAAAGCGGTGCACCTGAAAAGCTGAAAGCAACAAAGATTCCACTGATACCGCTGACTAGTCCCCGTCTGCGCTCAAACCATTTAGCCAACGTATTACGGCACACCATGGCCATGATTCCCTGTCCGAATTGTCTCAATAACAGAAATATAACCGTCATTACCAGAAGCTCAATGCTGACAGTTGAAAGATCAGGAAAGATTGACTGCAGGAGTTGGATCAGGGTTGATGTTTCAGAAAACAGCAGCAGCGAAAATCCCAGTCCAATTCCTGCAAAAACAATCATGATTCGTGCGCCTAGTATGTCGTAATAGCGTCCTGCAAGAGGAAGTAGCAAACTGCTGAGGATTGTTCCAGTCATGTAGGTCATGCTGATTTGCATTCGGCTGAGATGACTGCTTTGAATCAGATAATCGGTATAAACTCCAACTCCCATTGTTTGTCCTGGGATGCTGGACATAATTCCTAAAGTTGTGAAGATAACAATGATCCAGCCATAAAAAAATGGAAAACGGGAAGGAACGAAAGGGAAGTTTGACTTGAAGGCAGTTGAAATATTCATTTGCTCTTAGAGAAGGTTTCGAAAAAAAATAAAATAAACAAAATCATTTCGACAGACGGGAGAAATCTTGATGATATTAGTATTTAACTTTTGAAAGATTTCTCTCTACGCACGAAAAAATGATTTAAGATTTTTTTCGAAGACGTAAAATATCAATAACTTAAAAAAATAACACCGTAGAAAATATCTAAATACGGGTAATCAGGAAGTGGTCTGGGAATCTGTCCTTCGGCAAGGAAGAGAAATAATAATTGGAAGCAATGCAGAATTCGGAAATATGGATACCAATTTATATTCTTTGGGTTTCCCCCAACACGGTAACCGGCAACTGTCTGATTCACTGGTAGCAGGGGGGAGATTTGAACTCCCGACCTCGGGGTTATGAATCCCGCGCTCTCACCAACTGAGCTACCCTGCCATTTTGTGATGCTGAATTATGTCATGTATTGCAAAAGCATGACAAGTTTTTTGTCGTTTCGGATTAGTCTTTCAGCTTGGCCGAAATCATTTTTTCCTTTAAATTAAATTTGACTTTGTGCTAAGGTCTCTGCAATATCTTTGGAGTCGTTTCAGGAATCAAATCAATTTCCGGTAAATCATGATTTCAGTACAAAATGTAGTCAAGCACTTTGGCGGAATAGTAGCGGTTGACGGTGTCAGTATGAAGATTGAGCGGGGAAGCATCACCGGTTTGATTGGTCCCAACGGTGCAGGAAAAACCACACTCTTTAATTTGATTGCCGGAAATATTGCGCCTAATTCCGGCAGTATCTTTTTGGATGATGAGGATGTGACCGGACTCAAGCCGCACGAACTGTTTTCCAAAGGACTGCTGCGTACCTTCCAGATCGCCCACGAATTTCACACCCTCAGTGTACTCGATAATTTGATGATGGTTCCGCCTCTGCAAACTGGAGAATCACTGCTTGGTACATGGTTTCGTAGAAAAGAAGTAGTTCGGCAGGAAGCAGAAATACGAAAAAAAGCTGAAGATGTCATCTCATTTCTGAATATGGGCCACGTCTCAACTGAACTCGCAGGGAATCTTTCCGGTGGCCAGAAGAAGTTGCTGGAACTCGGTCGGACAATGATGGTTGATCCCAAGGTTGTCGTTCTGGATGAAGTAGGCGCCGGAGTGAACCGGACACTGCTGAGGGAAGTTGGTGACGCGATTCTGAGTATGAACCGAGATCGCGGTTATACATTCTGCATGATTGAACACGATATGGATTTCATCAGCAGGTTGTGTTCTCCTGTGGTGGTGATGGCTGAAGGGAAAATACTGGCACAGGGCACCGCTGAGGAAATTAAGTCCAATGAAGACGTTATAGAAGCTTATTTGGGGACTGGACTGAAAAATAAAGGGGAGGTGCTTCCGGGATGAGTTATTTGATTGGTGAAAAGTTAACAGGTGGCTACGGCGGTGCAGATATCATCAAAGACTGTACACTTTCCGTTGACAAAGGTGAGATAGCGGTTGTGGTTGGGCCGAACGGCGCCGGAAAATCTACGGCGATGAAAGCCCTTTTGGGTATGCTGAATCTGCGCGGCGGTACAGTCAAGCTTGATGGAAGGGATATTACCGGCATGTCGCCTCAGCAAAGAGTTGCTCAAGGCATGGCCTTTGTTCCTCAAAATAAAAATGTCTTTGTTTCAATGACGGTTGAGGAAAATCTTGAAATGGGTGCTTTTTTACGTCGTGACGACATTACTGAAACGATGGAGCAGATTTATGATCTATTTCCGATACTGAAAACAAAACGCAGACAAGTTGCCGGAGAACTCTCCGGAGGACAGCGTCAGCAAGTTGCGGTAGGACGTGCATTGATGACACAACCATCTGTGTTGATGCTGGATGAACCGACTGCCGGAGTTTCGCCAATTGTGATGGATGAGTTGTTTGACCGCATAATAGAAGTAAAACGGAGTGGTATCGCGATTTTAATGGTTGAACAAAATGCCCGCCAAGCCCTGGATATTGCCGATAAGGGCTTTGTTCTGGTGACAGGCGAAAACCGTTTTACCGATACCGGAGAGGCTCTGTTGGCCAATGAGGAAGTCCGGAAATCATTTTTGGGAGGTTGAAAATGGATTATTCTACTGACTTGTTAAATGCACTGGTGCTGATTACAAATTACGTTTTGATTCCCTCAATTTCCTATGGATCTCAACTGGCGCTGGGAGCAGTCGGGGTTACGCTGGTTTTCGGAATTCTCCGTTTTGCGAATTTTGCCCATGGAGAAATGATGGCATTCGGGACAATGGCCACCATTTTCATAACGTGGTGGTTCCAATCAATGGGTGTTTCCATGGGTGTTTTCCCCACCGCACTGTTAGCTTTGCCTTTTGCAATTCTGATCACAACATTGCTTGCGGTTGTGATTGACCGTTCAATTTTCAGTTTTTACCGTACTAGAAAGAGCCCTCCGGTTACTTTTGTGGTGGCCTCAGTCGGCGTGATGTTCATGCTGAACGGCTTAGTCCGGATTCTGATTGGAACAGATGAAATAATTTTCCGCGACGGTCAAAAATTTCTGATAAAGGCTGGGGCCTTCAAGAAAATGACCGGACTTAGTGAGGGACTTGCACTGAAACAGACTCAGGTTTTGACCTTTGTCCTGGCTGTAATTGCAGTTATGGCATTGTTCTGGTTTTTGCAGCGTACCCGTACCGGAAAAGCAATGCGTGCTTTTTCTGATAATGAAGACTTGGCACTGCTTTCCGGAATCAATCCGGAACGTGTTGTGCTGGTAACCTGGGTTATAGCAGCAAGTTTAGCAACTCTAGCAGGAGTGCTTTATGGTTTAGACAAAAGCTTTAAGCCGATGGTTTACTTTCATTTGCTGCTGCCGATATTTGCCGCGGCGATTGTCGGAGGGATTGGTCAGCCGCTGGGCGCGATTCTAGGAGGATACGTGGTGGCTTTTTCTGAAATCACGGCAACCTATGCTTTTAAAAAATTCATTAAATACATTTCTCACGGTGACTTTGCTCCTGAAGGTTTGACACAGTTTTTGACAACGGAGTACAAATTTGCAGTGTCTTTCTTAATTCTGGTTCTGGTTCTACTTGTACGTCCCACCGGATTATTACGTGGAAAGGTGCTATGACTAATTCAAAACGAGCGACCATCAGTTTTTCCATCATGGCCTTGATGCTCATGATAGTCGGCTTTGGACAGTCATGGAACGTTGCGTTGACGATTATAAATCTTTGCCTGATTTCGGCTGTCATGTCAATGGGACTCAACATGCAGTGGGGTTATGCGGGTCTTTTTAATGCCGGTGTGATGGCATCAACCGCAATCGGCGGTTTGACCGCGGTATTGATTTCATATTCACCAGTCACAAAAGCCTGGTCTGTAGGAGGAACTTCACTGACAGCGACACTGATATCATTGCTGGTGACAATAATTGCGGGCGTTCTGGTCTGGAAAAAAATGCCAAAAGGTTCCAAACGATCTTGGAGCATGACGGCAGTGGTACTCACCGGTTATGGTTTCATGCGTTTCTTTTATGAACAGGCCACTTCTGCCATTGAAGCAGTTGATCCGGCAAAAACAGGTTTTCTCGGTGGACTGGGACTGCCGATCCTGTTTTCCTGGCTTGCAGGTGGAGTAGCGGCAGCAGGTTTAGCGTGGTTGATTGGAAGAATTGCGCTTGGACTTCGTTCAGATTATTTTGCAATTGCGACTTTGGGTATTTCTGAAATTATGATTTCCATTCTCAAAAATGAGGACTGGCTCTCCCGTGGTGTGAAAAACGTGACGGGGCTGGAACGACCTGTACCTTATGAGGTTGATCTACAGCAGACCGAATGGTTTATAAATATGGTGCATTGGATTTACGGAACAGCAGAAGACGGCAGTCCGGCGAGTGCTGCTGCACTGCGGGAAGCAATGCAGTTGAGCGCGGGTGTTGTGGTGAAACTCTGTTATTCTGCGCTCTTTATCGTGGTTGTGCTGATCATTTTAGGACTTGCAACGCGTGCCCTGAATTCACCATGGGGCCGGATGATGCGTGCCATTCGTGACAATGAAACCGCGGCTTCAGCAATGGGCAAAGATATTATCAGCCGTCATCGACAGGTTTTCATTATCGGTTCCGCAGTCATCGGCATTTCCGGTGCAATGCTGACAACTCTCGATGGGCAGTTCACGCCCGGAAGTTACATTCCGCTGCGTTTCACATTCCTGATTTGGGTGATGGTAATCATCGGAGGCAGCGGAAATAATCTGGGGGCAATCATCGGTGCCTTCATCACCTGGTTTGTCTGGATAGAAGCGGAACCTGCCTCCATCTGGCTGGTGAGTAATCTTGATATTTTTCTTGCTGAAACAAGTCCACTGAGACTACATCTGCAGGAAGTTGCTCCGCACATGAGGATGATACTGATGGGTTTGATTCTGGTACTGGTGCTGAGATTCAGTCCAAAAGGAATTTTACCGGAAAAGGCACCGGATCATTATTAAAAAATCCTAAAATCAGTTTGTGACAAACTGCAAAAAAGTTTTCATTCCCGCGAAAATATAAATCCGGAAACATTTTAGTATAGAGTAAAGTGGACTCAGAGAGCTGTTTTTAAAATTTTCTCTGTGTCTTCTGTGACTCTATGCTAGAATTAATTGAGATTATTTTTTAACGTAACAAGAAAAATTTATCCAAGCAAAATTATGAAATTTGACATAAATACAATTCGTGAACAGTTTCCCGCACTGTCCTTGACAGATGAAGGTAAAGCGAGAATTTATCTGGATAATCCAGGAGGAACTCAGGTTCCACGGCAGGTGCTGGAACGTATGCAACATTATTTGATTCACACTAATGCCAACCACGGAGGTCCTTTCCGGACTTCGGTTGAATCCGATAAAGTACTGGAGGAAGCACATCAGGGAATGGCGGATTTGCTTAATGCAAAATCTGCTGACGAAATCGTTTTTGGTGCGAATATGACAAGCCTGACTTTTGCCGTTTCACGTTCAATTGGTCGTCTGCTGAAACGCGGAGACGAGATTTTACTGACACGTATGGATCACGATGGCAATGTTGGACCATGGCTGCATTTGGCGGAAGATTTGGGTTTAAAAGTAAAGTGGCTGAAATTCGATTTGGAAACATACGAATACAATCTGGATGAAGCGGAATCGCTGTTCAAGAACGGAAATTTAAAACTGGCGGCAATCAACTATGCGAGCAACTGCCTGGGAACAATCAATAACGTGAAAGTGCTGACGGAAATGGCCAAGCAGTCGGATGCGCTGGTTTTTGTAGACGCGGTACAGTACGTTCCGCACGGGCCGACTGATGTTCAGGATATCGGCTGTGATTTTCTCGCCTGTTCGCCCTATAAATTTTTTGGTCCGCACCAGGGGGTTATGTGGGGGAAAGCGGAGATGCTGGAAAAACTTGAAGCCTACAAAGTCCGTCCCGCAGACAACTTCGCACCCGGTAAATTTGAAACCGGAACCCAGTTGCATGAAGGTCAGGCCGGAACATTGGGAGTGCTGGAATATCTGGAACAAATTGGAAAAACAATGGGTGCGGAATTTCAGGAACAATTTCCGGAATTCAGTGGACGACGAAAATATTTGCATGCCGCAATGCTTGCCATTCAAGACTATGAGCAGACTCTCAGCTTAAGATTAATTGAAGGTCTGCAAAATTTATCCGGAGTGGATGTCAAGGGCATCAGCGCCAAAAAAGATTTATCACGACGTGTTCCGACTATTTCATTTACGGTAAAAAATCAAGATCCGGAAGAGATTACCCGGAAATTGGCCGCAGAAAATATTTTCGTCTGGCATGGTCACAACTACGCTCTGGAAGCGGTGCGCCTCATGGGGCTGGAAGAATCAGGCGGAGTAGTACGGATCGGACCTGTGCATTACAATACTCTTGAGGAAATCGACCATACACTCGAAGTCTTGAAAACTTGTTGGTAATTGTTTCATCTGCATGAAACTCTTTCAAAGATTGTCTTAAAATTATTTAAAGCTCAAAAAAATGAGTACATTAGCTCAAGCTGAAAAGCAAGTTGACAATCCATATATTTCTTCCGAAATGAATTCTGCTTATGATGAGTTTTTACGTACTCATCCGGATTTTGCTAAAACCGCTATGCTGGACGAGTGGCGCAAAAAGGAATACGGACGTCTGGATGAAAACAGGCAAATTTACCTCGATTACACCGGTGGAGGACTTTATGGGGTGAGTCAGTTACGCGAACACACGGCAATGCTGGAGCAAAATGTTTTGGGAAATCCGCATTCAGCAAATCCATCTTCGCAGGCAATGACCGATCTGGTGGAAGACACGCGCAATTACGTGCTAAACTACTTCAACACAAGCGCAGAAAAGTACACAGCGGTCTTTAGCGCAAACGCGACTGGCGCGCTGAAACTTGTAGGTGAAGCATATCCTTTTGCTTCCGGAGGTCAGTATGCGCTGACTTTCGACAACCATAACTCAGTCAACGGTATTCGTGAATTTGCCAGTAGCAAAGGTGCTTGTGTGCAGTATGTTCCGGTTGGCTTTCCGGAATTGAGGCTTGAGCAGCAAAGTTTGGACAAGGTGCTGGACTCAGCAGACAAGTCTGCAAAAAACCTCTTTGCTTTTCCGGCACAGTCAAACTTTTCCGGAGTTAAACACCCCTTGTCCTGGATTGAATATGCCCAGAAAAAAGGCTGGGACGTTCTTCTCGATGCCGCAGCTTTTGTTCCAGCAAACAGGCTTGATCTCAATGAAATAAATCCAGATTTTGTCTGTATCTCATTTTACAAAATGTTTGGCTATCCGACCGGAATTGGAATGCTGCTGATCCTGAATAGCAGTTTCGAAAAACTGGAACGCCCCTGGTTTGCGGGAGGCACAGTAAATTTTGCCAGTGTGCAGGGTAACAATCATTATCTGGCCGGAAATGAAGCCGCCTTTGAAGACGGAACAATAAATTACCTCAATATTCCTGCCGTAAAAATAGGACTGCTGCATCTTGAAAAAGTGGGAATGGAATCAATCGCCATTCGTGTAAATGAACTCACGGCTTGGATTTTGAAGGAATTGTTTTCCCTCAAACATAGTAACGGCAAACCGATGGTGCGAATTTACGGGCCGGCAGATATGGAAGATCGAGGTGGAACGGTTACGTTCAATTTATACTCTCCGGAAGAACATTTGCTGGATTATCGACGAATTGAGGAATTAGCTAACGTGGAAGGAATTTCGCTCAGAACCGGATGTTTTTGCAATCCTGGTGCAGGAGAAACGGCAGAGGGACTGACTCTCGAAGATATGCAGGCCGCTTTCAAAGAAGGTGATGATATTAGTCTTCCTCGATTTGTGCAGATAATTCAGCACCGCGGAAATAAAAGCGCTGGTGCAATCAGAATCTCAGTTGGACTTGCATCCAATTTTACGGATGTTTACCGCTTCTTAGCATTTGCCTCTACTTTCCGGAACAAAAATAACCTCAACATCGGCAAAGTCACCATGGATATTGCCGGTTGCCGCGTTATTCGTGACGGAAGTTGAAGCCTTTAAATCAGTCTTGCGAGGATGTTCCCGCAAATTTTCTCCAGAATTACTTATTTAATTTATGTCAAATTCTCCCACTGACACAGCGGTAACAACTACGCCGATGTGGAATCTTCTCCGTTATCTACGTCCTCACTGGAAGTTTTTCTCCTGGTCTTGTTTTTCCAGTATTTTGAACAAGATTCTTGATTTGATGCCGCCCGTGCTGGTGGGCTGGGTGATTGATTCAGTCAGACGTGAACCTCCCGAATGGATAGCAAATTTGCTGGGAACAGTTGATCCCTGGGATTTAGCGGTTTTCCTTGCTGTCCTGGGAGTAGTAATCTTCGTTTTTGAAAGTCTTTTTCAGTGGGCATATCAGTATGGATTCATGAATCTCGCCCAGAGTGTTCAGCATCATTTGCGTACAGACGCATACAATCACCTCCAGACACGTGAGATTGAGTTTTTCGAGAACCATCGTATGGGTGAGACAATGGCGATGCTGAACGATGATGTGAACCAGATTGAGCGTTTTCTCAACATCGGCTTTAACGAAATCCTACAATTGATTGTGCTGTTCATTTTTGCAGGAAGCATGATGTTTGGCGTTTCTTGGGAACTGGCTGTGGTTGGACTTTTGCCGCTGCCGATAGTTCTCTGGGGCAGTCTGATGTATCAGCGCTTAATTTCACCACGTTACCGTAAAGTACGTGAAGCCGTCGGTGCACTCAGCAGTCGTTTGGAAAATAATATCGCTGGTATTCTGGTAATCAAGAGTTTCACCGCAGAAAAATTTGAGTCCGGCCGTGTGGCTGATGCTTCTCGGCAATATCAAAAAGCAAATTTCCACGCGATAAAACTCAGTGCTGTTTACGTTCCGCTTATTCGAATGGCCATAGCAATTGGTTTTGGAGGAGTGCTTCTGCTCGGCAGTTACTGGGTGCTTGAAGACAAAGGGCTGCTGACCGTGGGTGAACTGGTGTTTTTTTCAATGATGATTCAGCGCTTGCTTTGGCCGCTGACTCGGATGGGAGTCACGCTTGATGAATATGAACGTGCTCAAGCAAGTGCCCGCCGTACATTCGGTCTGCTCCACACTCCAAGTAAAATAGTCAGTCCTTCCAAGCCCAAAAAACTAGCAGTTCCTGTTCAAGGTAGAATTGAATTTTGCAATGTGGATTTCTCTTATCAACGGGGTGGTGAAGTTTTAAAAGGCTTAAATTTTACGGCAAATTCCGGAGAAATGATTGGTATTGCCGGCGTGACCGGGGCCGGTAAATCTACGTTGATCAAATTGCTGTTGCGGCTTTACGACCCTACTCAAGGGCAAGTTTTGCTGGACGGTATAGATCTGCGTGATTTGGAATTGACTGAGATACGGAAAGAAATCGCACTCGTTAGCCAAGATGTTTATCTTTTTCACGGAACTATTGCTGAAAATATCGCTTACGGATCCGAAACATTGGATTTGCAGCAAGTTGAAGCCTCATCCAGAACGGCTCAGCTACATGATTTTGTGCGGACACTTCCGGAAGGCTATCAGACTATTGTGGGAGAAAGGGGGATTCGGCTTTCAGGAGGACAGCGTCAACGACTCAGTATTGCCCGTGCAGTGCTGAAAAACGCGCCGGTGATGATTTTTGATGAAGCGACCAGTTCGGTTGATACAGAAACTGAACGTGCGATACAGGCTAATTTGGCCGGTATAACGAGGGGGAAAACCGCACTTGTGATCGCCCACAGACTTTCCACGATAAGATATGCAGACAGAATCCTCGTTCTGCGTGACGGACAGGTTTCTGAAGAAGGTCATCATGATGAGCTCATTTCTAGCAATGGAACCTACGCTGAGCTCTGGCACATTCAGTCAGGTGACTTTGGCAAACACTGATACTCTCAGCAAATATTTGCATGCACGATTTTGAAAGCTGAATCTTGTATACCCAATAGTAGGGCATCTTTCAAGCGACTCGTAGATGACCTTCACTTCAATCAAAACGGTGCTAAAATGATACTAAGGACTTAGTGATGGATTTTCGTTCGATACTGATGGGTGTAAGTTTTTCTTTAATATGGTCGAGTGCATTCACTTCGGCCAAGATCCTTGTGACTGCAGCCTCACCCCTGATGGTGCTTTCACTGCGTTTTTTGATTTCCGGGCTACTGGGAATCGCCATAGCCCGTATGCTGGGGCAGAAAATTCAGTTGAACAGAGAAGAATGGACAGTAGTGGTTATCATCGGAATTTCACAGAATGCTCTTTATCTAGCATTTAATTTCATTGCGATGCAGTGGATTGAAGCAAGTTTGGCAGCCATCATTGCCAGTTTGCTACCCTTAGTAGTTGCTGTCGTCTGCTGGGTTTTTCTTGGAGAAAAAACAGGGCTCAATGGAATGCTGGGACTTACAGTCGGTTTTGGCGGTGTGCTGGTCATCATGCTGGACAAACTTAGCGGTAGCAGCGCTTCCCTGGGGATGACACTTTGCCTGATTGGAGTTGCTGCACTGGCAGGGGCTACTTTGTACGTCGGCCGGATGATGAGTCTCAATAAAAATGTGGTCATGATTGTCGGGCTTCAGATGCTTGTCGGCAGTATCACTCTGTTTCCCTTCTCACTGATTTTTGAGACCTGGAACATTGAATGGAGCACAAGTTTTATACTTGCTTTTATATATACAACTCTTGTCCCAGGGCTGCTGGGAACACTTATCTGGTTTTTTCTGGTGAGAAGAATAGGTCCGGTCAGGGCTGCTACCTTCCATTTTCTAAATCCCTTTTTTGGAGTACTTGTTGCTGCACTTATTCTCTCTGAACCGCTTTCTCTGAGGGACGGTATTGGAGTAACCATCATCATGGCAGGAATCCTCTTAGTACAATTGAGTCGAAAAAAGATAGCAAAAGCAGATTAATTATTTGGAATAATTATTGAGCAAAATAAAAGGAGTTAATGCAGAATTTTGATTTGGTGGGGGAAGTGGAATGTGTCTGGGAAGTTCAGGCGATTTGCGGAGAAGGTCCACTGTGGATTGAAAGCGAGCCTTACGCTGAACAATCTCTTTTCTTCGTGGACATTGACGGGCAGATGCTTCACTGCTACGAGGAAGAAACAGGTGAAAAACGAAGTTGGGAACTTGAGGAAAAGACTGGTTGGGTTTTGCCTAGACGTAATCATGAGGGCTTTGTGGCGGGCTGCAGTTCCGGGGTTTATTTCCTTGATCTTAGTTCCGGCAAGCGTACTTTTGCGCTGCTTCCTGATCCGCAAGAATCAGAAAACCGCTTCAACGATGCCAAATGTGACCGTGACGGAAGAATCTGGGCGGGACGTTCCCATGATCCGGAAACTAAAGCAACCGGCTGTCTTTATCGGATTGATCCGGACCTCAGTCACTCCAGTTGGGACGGTCCATACATTTGCCCGAACGGGCCGGCAATTAGTCCGGATGACAGAACACTTTACCATGTAGACACTTTCAACGGAACGGTTTGGGCCTTTGACAAACATGCTGACGGTACAATTAGCAATCGCCGAGAATTCGCCAGACTGGATAGTCAAACAGAGGGTTTTCCGGACGGACTCACTGTTGATAACGAAAACCGAGTCTGGCTGGCACATTGGGGTGGAGCGCGCATAACATGTTTCAGCCCTCAAGGCGAGCGCTTAGGGGTGGTGCAGTTACCGGTTCCGCAAATCACTAGCTGCGCTTTCGGAGGTCCGGAACTAAGTACGCTCTATATCACAACTGCTGCACGTAATCTTAATGCAGACGAATATCCTCTTGCAGGCGCACTCTTCAAAGTTGACACGAAAACCAGCGGTTTTGCTTCACCCGCATTTGCTGGCTAATTTCAAAAGATAAGTTTCGCAATAAGGTTTCAAGTGGCATGGAAGACGGTTTCAGTGTGAGTGTCGTGGAATGGTCTTCTTTATTTTCCGGTATTTGGCGGCGAGTTCAATGATACCTCCGCTGGAAAGCTGTCCAACTGTATTGCGGTAGATTTCCTGCCATGGAGTTTGGTTCTCTATTTTTACGGATTTTAAATTTTCTCTGCGTTTCCGGAGTTCGGATTCGTCGATGAGCATATCAAGTTCCCCATGATTAAGGTCGATCCGTATCATGTCACCGGTTTTAAGCAAAGCCAGTCCGCCACCAACTGCCGATTCCGGAGAAGCATTGAGGATGGAAGGACTTCCGGATGTGCCGCTTTGACGTCCGTCACCAAGTGTAGGAAGTTCAGAAATACCCTTACGAATCAGTGAGTCTGGAGGCTGCATGTTGACCACTTCCGCAGATCCGGGATAACCTACCGGTCCGCAGCCACGGATAACGAGAATGCAGTCAACGTCGATGTTTAGTTCTGCATCGTTTATCCGCGCGTGATAGTCTTCCGGACCTTCGAAAACGATAGCTCTAACCTCGAAGACGTTCTTACTGCCTGGATTTGCAAGGTACTGAGCACGAAAATTATCGCTGATCACGGAAGTTTTCATCACCGCCGCATCACAGAGATTTCCCTTGAGAACAACAAATCCTGCGTTTTCAAGTATTGGCTCTTTGAAGGTACGGATCACGTCCATATCTTGAGTTGCAGTCTCTGCATAATTCTCTGCCACAGTTTTTCCATTGACCGTAAGTGCGGAGTCGTGTAATTTTCCTGCCTTGAGCAGTGTATTCATGACTGCCGGAACACCACCTGCACGGTGAAAATCCTCACCAAGGTACTTGCCGGTGGGTTGCATATTGACCAGCAAAGGAATTTCCAAACCAATTTTTTCCCATTCTGCTATTTCCAGTTTTACGCCAACGTGTCGTGCAATGGCATTGATATGGATTGGAGCGTTGGTTGAACCGCCGATGGCTGAATTGAGAACCACCGAATTTTCAAAAGCCTGCCGCGTCATTATTTTGGAAGGTGTCAGGTCTTCCTTTACCATTTCTACAATACGCAGTCCGGTACGGTATGACATCTTACCACGTTCACTGAGAGGTGCTGGAATGGCCGCACAGCCAGGTAAAGACATACCCAGTCCTTCCGCAAGTGAATTCATCGTGGTTGCCGTTCCCATTGTGTTGCAGTATCCCGGAGAGGTTGTCGCATCAACAACGAGTTGAATGAATTCTTCTTCATCTATCTCACCGGCTGCCAACAGTTTTCTGGCTTTCCAGACGATGGTTCCGGAACCCGCTCGTTCGCCTTTCCAGTAACCGTTCATCATTGGACCGGATGAAAGGCAGATCGCTGGAATATCAACTGTTGAAGCAGCCATCAGCAGAGCCGGTGTGGTTTTATCACAGCCGATAGTAAGCACCACACCGTCGATAGGATAACCGAAAAGAACTTCAACCAACCCGAGGTATTGAAGATTACGGTCCAGAGCTGCTGTAGGGCGTTTACCGCTTTCCTGGATAGGATGTACTGGAAACTCCAAGGGGATGCCACCTGACTCGCGTATGCCGTCCCGCACACGGTGAACGAGGCTCATGTGAATACGGTTGCAGGGAACAAGGTCACTTCCGGTTTGTGCGATGCCGATTATCGGCTTTCCGGAACGTAGTTCTGCTACACTTATTCCGAAATTTGTGTAGCGTTCAAGATGGAGAGCGGTGGCGCTAGGATCACCTGGAATGTCAAACCACTCACGGCTTCTCAAGCGTGGTTCTGTTTTTTCGGTCACGGTTTTTTTACTCTTGATTTAAATTGTATAGTTACTTTCCCCGAAACGGAGTTCTGGGTTACCATTTGTTTCATTCCCCGAAACGGAGTTCTGGGTTACCATTTGTTTCATTCCCCGAAACGGAGTTCGGGGCTACCTTCTTAAACTTTAAAACTTTTTTTTGCCTCAATATCTCAGTTCCTCAGTGCATAGTCATGCACCGATTCCTGCATCCATGAAATAATTCTGGCGTGTGCACATGCGTCCTGCATCTGAAGCGAGAAACAAAGCGATTTGAGCGATATCTTCCGGAAGAATACGATCTGGAAGACATTGCTTTTCAGTCATGAACTTTTCGTATTCCGGAGTCATTATTTCCTTCATCTGCCTGGAAGTCCATACTTGACCTGGAATGATGCAAGTAACACGGATCCGGTCTTTTCCATAGGCTCTGGCGAGGCTCTGTGTCAGACCTTCGATGGCAGCTTTGGAGGATGTGTATCCCGGCATGAATTCCATCGCCATGTGCCAACTGCATGAACCCATGTTAATGATTGCTCCGCCTCCGGATTTGGCCATTGCGGGCTTGACAGCCTGTGCAGAAAAAAAATGGTGACTGAAATTCAAGCGTAATCGTTGTTCCCAGTATTCCGGAGTAACATCTTCCGGTTCATGCCGTTCATCGCTGGCAGCGTTATTGATCAGTACCTTGACTGCTCCAAGCTTGTTTTCTACCTCTGTCACCGCTTTTTTTAAAGCTACAATATCAGTCAGATCACATTTAACAAAAAGCGGTTCCGAACCAGTGGAGGAGAGTTTCCGGACAAGTTCCGTAGAAACTTCCTCCTGAATGTCAAAAAATGCAACTCGACTCCCCTGTCCAACAAAAGCCTCCACGAAAGATGAACCAATTCCGGAACCTCCTCCTGTGATGAGTACCGTTCTATTCTTCAAATCAGAATATTTAGGATAGACGATTGTATTCATTTGGTTATTTTTTGATGCTTTCGTAATTAGCTGTCATTCCCGCGAAAGCGGGAATCCAGGAACTTGTTAAGTGTCTGAAATAATGGATTCCAGCTTTCGCGGGAATGACAAACATGGGTGTCGTTATGACTTTTTCTGGGGCCATTCTTTTTGAATGTTAAAATTTTAGGAAAGTCTAAAAACTGAAAAAAACTTTTTGCTGATCGTGGACACCCCAGTCCGGATCATACTATCCGGATCGGGGTTTTTTCTGGAAGGATGTTTTAGTGGAAGCGGACTGTGGTAAAAGCCTTACCTTTAATTTCAAATTCTTTATAAGAACCTGCAGCTTCTCCACCGCCAACCAACTCTACATTGGTCGCACCGACATAATCAACTGCTCCACCACTTGCGAGGATTCGCAGGGCTTTACCCAATTCACCAGGCATAATTTTTTCACCTGGAGTGTTGGCGACTGCCAGCACATTTGAAGCGAGTGCCGCACGGTCAGTAGAACCACCGGACTGCATGGCGAGTACGAGTAACGCAGCTGCGTCGTAGGCCTCACCAGTGAAAGGACCACCAACTTTGATTCCTGCCGCTTTGGCGAGTACAGCAAAGTTATCTGCGCCTTTTGAATCGGTGCCTGGAACTGTTCCGAAAGTGCCGGAAAGATCACCGTCAACGTTTTTCAACAAAGATTCACCAAACATTCCGTCTGCCAGAATAAACTTGTCGAAAGCTCCGGAATCTAGGGAACCCTGGATAATGTGACGTCCACCTTGATCGACATAGCCAAAGACCGCAAGTACTTCAGCACCGGAAGCATCCAGTGCGCCTACTTCTGCGGAGTAATCTGCTTTGCCTTCATCATGCGGAACAATCGCACTCACTTTTCCACCAAGTCCCTTGTATGCGCTAACAAAAGAATCAGACAAGCCTTTTCCATAATCATTGTTGGTGAAGGTGACAGCAACTTCGCTAATTCCACGTTCCATGGTAATTTCTGCCAGCACTTGACCCTGACGTGCGTCAGAAGGAGCAGTACGGAAGAAATAACCGTTATCCG
>ENA-ORDI01000460-ORDI01000460.1-marine-metagenome-genome-assembly--contig:-NODE-460-length-28253-cov-3.293441_pt1 | contig 28253 bp, 31 predicted proteins | sample MGYA00248628_ERZ508525 | MGnify/ENA primary metagenome ERZ508525 (study PRJEB26195, sample SAMN05422138) | marine metagenome | isolation source: East of Porto Seguro, South Atlantic Ocean | place... | reverse complement strand
TGGTTGGGGGTTCCTCTGCCACTGATCAGATTGAGATGTCTCAAGTGGTTAAAAGCATCAAAAAAGGCATTAAAATACCAATAATCTTGTTTCCTGGGAATGTTACTGGTGTTGTACCGGACGCTGACGCAATTCTATTCAGCTCACTAATGAACTCAGAGAACCCATACTTTATCTCACAAGCACAAGCATTGGGAGCCCCAAGCGTTCTTAAATTTGGTTTAGAGCCGCTTCCTACTGCTTATTTGGTGATAGGAGAGGGAACCTCTGCCTGGTTTGTTGGTTCAGCACGAGGAATTCCATTTGAAAAACCAAAAATTGCTGCTGCATATGCCCTTGCTGCTCAGTTTCTTGGTATGAGATTTGTATATTTAGAAGCAGGCTCTGGTGCAAAATCCAGTGTTACTCCAGAGATGGTTCAGACAGTAAGGCGTACTTTTAATGGGTTTTTGATAGTGGGTGGAGGAATTAAAGACGTGAAAACTGCTCAAAGTTTGGTCAAAGCAGGATCTGACGCTTTGGTTATCGGGACATTCCTTGAAAAAGGCGGAAGCATCAAAAAACTCCAAGAAATAACAAAAGCAATTCAAAGAAGTAAGTAGTAGAATTGTATTATGTCCGATAACGATGCAATCTCTCGAATTAGTGGTATTGAGATGCCAGATTATTATCGCGATTACTACTCAAATCTCTCAACTGAAACATTTACCATCTTTGAGAAAGCAGCAGATGCAAAATCAAGCTTGGTAGACTCTTCAGGCATAATCGAGCCTAAAATTGCATTTGATTTGGCGGATCGAGTTTCCAAAATGCACGAAATTGATATTGCTGAACCTCTTAGAGAACTACTAAAAATTAACGGAAAGGAAATCTCTGCACTAATTCTATCAAAGGAAATTGCTCTCGGTAAATATTCTCTTCCTAATGCCTCCTTAGAAGACAAATTAGATCTTGCAGTTCGTGTTGGGTTAGCAATTGTTACTGAAGGAGTAACTATCGCACCTTTACAGGGAATTAATGAAGTAAAGATAAAGAAAAACAAAGATGGTACTGAATATCTTTCAGTTTCTATTGCAGGACCTATGCGTTCAGCAGGAGGAACAGAATCTGCTGTAACAATGCTAATTGCAGACCATGTTAGAAAAGCAGTTGGACTAAGAAAATACCAAGCTAATTCCTTTGATGATGAAACAGGTAGATTTGTTGAGGAACTACGAATCTATGAAAGAGAGGCTAGTAGCTTCCAATTCCATATCTTAGATGAAGATATTGAACATGTCATTTCTAATCTCCCAGTTGAATTAGATGGAGTAGAAACAGATCCATTTGAGGTTGTAAATCACAAATCCATGACTCGCATCAAAACTGATAGGGTCAGAGGGGGTGCTTTACGTGTCCTAAATGACGGATTGATTGGAAGATCTAAAAAACTTCTCAAAAGGATTGAACTGTACAATCTAGATGGTTGGGAATGGCTTAATGATCTAAAGGGTGCAGTTCAAACAGGCGGAAACCAGGAAGACTCAGCTGCCAAAAGAATGCGTGAGGTAATTACAGGCAGATCGGTCTTATCCATGTCTAACAAGTTGGGTGGATTTCGATTAAGATATGGAAGAGCGTGTAATACAGGATTTGCAGCAGTTGGGGTTCATCCCGTACTAGGTGAAATTTTGGATCACACCATAGTTGTTGGAACACAGATTAAAATTGATATTCCAGGAAAAGGTGCAACCATTGCCTTTGTTGATTCGATTGACACTCCGATAGTTCGTCTAAAAAATGGCAATGTTGTAAAGATTAGAGATGTTAAACATGGATTAGAAATCAAAAATGAAATTGAAAAAATCCTACATCTGGGAGACATTCTAATTTCATTTGGAGACTTTCTTGAAAATAATGCTCAACTAATTCCTTCAGGGTATGTTGAGGAATTTTGGATAGAGGAACTAAAACAAAAAATCAAAAAATATGAGCCTGATGACCAATATCTAAAGCAATTTTTGACCAAAATACCTACATTGAATGAGGCATTGAAAATTTCCCTTGATTTTCAAATTCCACTCCATCCACACTATCTGTATTATTGGGATAAAATCTCATCAGAAGAACTTGGCCAACTTTTAGAACCAAAAAAAATCAATGAGATCTCTATCGAATACTCAACCCAAACTAAAAAAATCCTTGAAAAATTGGGGGTCCCTCATAAAGTCAAAAATGAAAATATTGTGTTAGAAAACCTAGAGGCAAAAATTTTCTTTAATTTATTATTTAGAGAAAAACCAATTATTAGTGATTTATCGATTCCACAAATTCTAACAAAATCATCCGGGATTCAAATTAAGAACAAATTCTCAACCTCTATCGGGGTTCGAATTGGAAGACCTGAAAAAGCAGCTGCTAGACAAATGAAACCCCCAACACATGTATTATTTCCAATTAGCGACAAAGGAGGGCCCACTAGGGATCTTCTAAAGGCATCAAGAAATGAACACTTCTTTACTAACTTATTTAACAGGCATTGCATCCAATGTGATGAACCTTCTATAGGCATAAAGTGCTCTAAATGTGGCACTAAGACGATAACTTCCTATAGGTGTCCTAACTGTAGAGATGTCCTCAATGAACCATATTGCAAAAAATGTAAACGGAAAGCATCAACTCACTCCCACAAGGAATTTCCATTAAAAGCGAGAATACTACTAGCTCAAGAAAAGATGGGCTTGCGTGTCAAAGAACCATTCAAAGGCGTCAAAGAGTTAATTAACCAAGATAGAATTGCTGAACCTCTGGAAAAGGGACTTGTACGTCAAAACTTTGGGCTTACAGTCTTCAAAGATGGGACTGTCAGATTTGATGCAACAAATTCTCCCTTAACTCAATTCAGACCATCATGGATTGGGACATCAATTGAGAAACTCAAAGATCTCGGATATTCTCACGATATAGAGGGAAAACCACTTGAAAACTCAGATCAAACCATAGAACTTCGTGTGCAAGATGTGATTATTCCTTATGACAGTGGAAACTATCTAGTTTCTATCTGTAAATACATTGATTCTCTTTTACTCAAGTTTTATGGGAAATCTCCATTTTACAATGTGAAGAATTCTGATGAGTTAATAGGTCATCTAATAATTGGTTTAGCCCCACATACTTCTGTTGGAATTGTAGGACGAATTATCGGATATACTGAAACTCATGTTTGTTTTGGAACTCCAAACTGGCACTCTGCAAAAAGAAGAGACGCTGATGGTGATGCTGATTCTATCATGCTTCTAATGGACAGTCTGCTTAATTTCTCAAGACAATTTCTTTCTGATAAAATAGGCGGATTAATGGATGCCCCATTACTTATTCAACCTCTTGTTTTACCACACGAATCTCAACCACAGGCACATAATCTTGAAGTCACAAAGTCACTTCCTTTAGAATTTTTTGAATCAACACTTCAACAGATCAAAGCATCGGATGTAACATCTGTAGAAATAATTAAATCACGCCTTGAAACTAAAAGACAGTTTTACGATTATTTCTTTACACATTCAACTTCATCCCTAACCACTTCAAAATCACGCAGTGCTTACTCTACACTTGGTTCCATGCTTGACAAATTTGACATGCAAATGAAAAATGCTGAATTAATTGATGTTGTAAACCCTTCAGAAATTGTTTCAAATGTAATTTCAACACACCTTGTTCCAGACATTATGGGAAATCTTAGGGCATACGCCAGACAAAACTTTAGGTGTACTGGTTGCGGAAAATCATACCGCCGAATGCCTTTAATTCAAACATGTACCTGTGGCCATAAACTAATTCCCACAATTACCAGAGGCTCTGTAGAAAAATATCTGAAACTTGCAAAAAGACTTGTTGACAAATATGATGTCGGAGAATATCAGAGAGGACGAATTTATGCTCTATCAGATGAAATTGAATTGGTATTTGGTAAGAGTAAAGGAGATCAATCACTTCTTTCTGACTACGCCTAGAATTATCTCAATTTGACGTATTCGTAGGCACCTAACTTATTATCAAAACAGAATTTGACTTTTTGAAAGTTTTTTCTGAAAGCCTTAACTTTTACAAGTATCTTCTTTGGATCCTTTTTCTCAATAATTACCTGTTTAATGATAGATGCAATTTCCTGCATCTCATTCTTTTTCATTCCAAGTCGTGTAATTTCAGAAACTCCTAATCTAATTCCACTTGGATGGAAATAGTTTCTTCCTGCCTTAATATCGCCTGGAATAAGTTGTCTGTTTACTATGATGTTAGCTTTTTCTAAATCTGCTTCTACTTTTCCACCATCAGAATAATCTAAAACATTAACTGCAATCTGGTGTGATTCTGTAAATCCTCTTTTCTCTCCTAATACCTTGAATCCTAAATCACTCAAAGCCTCTGCAAATGACTTTGCATTTTTTACAACCTGAGTCGCATAATCTTTTCCAAACTCTAAAGCTTCTGCGAAAGCAACTGCTTTTCCAGCCATGTGATGAATGTGATGGCTGCTTGTAAGGCCAGGAAAGGTTGCTTTTTTGATAATCTCCTCGTGTTCTTCAGATCCTAAAACAAGTCCTCCTTGAGGTCCAAACAAGGTCTTATGAGTACTCATAGTCATTGTGTCTGTCCCCTCACGTAGAGGATCTTGGAATTTTCCACCAACAATTAATCCAGCAACATGAGCTGCATCATAATTAATGTGTATATCATAACTCTTTAGAAAATCTGATAATTCTTTGACAGGATGTGGAAACAAGAATAATGAACCGCCGAACATTGCCATCTTTGGAAGACGGCCATCTTTTTTTAGAACCTCAACTTTTTGTTTTGTCTTATCAACATCAATTGTCATTTCCTCAGCATCAAATGGAAAGAACTCTATCTCTAATCCATGAACGAGACCAGCAGTTCCAAAGTGTTCTTTTTTACCATGCGAAATATGCCCACCTGCAGGAATAGAAGGTGCCAGCATTACATCACCTGGATTGGTAAAAGCAGAATACACTACAAGGTTTGCAACAACACCTGAAATTGGTCTTACATCAGCAAATTTTGCCTTGAATAATTTTTTGGCCAATTTCATGCATTCAAACTCAACATCATCAATGTAGACACAACCAGCATACACTCTCTCCCCAGGCCATCCTTCGGCATACCTGTTTCCAAAATCTGAAATTATAGCTTCTCGAACAGCAGGACTTGGAATATTTTCACTTGCAATCAACGGAATTGAATTTTCAAACCACTTGTGATGTTCCTTTAATTTTGTGAAAATTTTATTGTAAGCCTCTTTATTTTGTGACTTGGCCATATTCTGCAACTTGATTTTCCCAATTTAAAAACACCGATGCTACATCAAATCTACACTCTGATCTGCAAGGTATAAAAGGGGAATCTAGAGTTTCTGCATCTATGGGTATGCAAGCTACTTCAAAGGGTACTATGCCAGTTGTATTGCTAAAGGAAGGCGGCACAGAAACCAAAGGCAGAGACGCACAAAAGAATAACATTGCTGCATGCAAAATTATTGCTGAAATTGTTCAAACCAGCCTAGGCCCACGAGGTATGGATAAAATGCTAGTTGACTCATTAGGAGATGTTACTATTACAAATGATGGCGCAACCATCCTAAAAGAAATTGATGTTCAGCATCCAGCAGCTAAAATGCTAGTTGAAATTGCTAAAACTACAGATAATGAAGTAGGAGATGGCACAACTTCAGCAGTTGTTTTGGCTGGTGCTTTACTTGAAAATGCTGAATTATTAATTGATCAAGATGTTCATCCAACAATAATTGTTGATGGTTACAGAAAAGCTGCAAAAAAGGCAAAACAGTTTCTTGAAAGCATTGCTGATCAAGTATCTGCAAACGACAAAATCATTCTAACTAAAATTGCAAAAACCTCAATGCAAACTAAACTTGTTAGAAAAGACTCTGATCAACTTGCAGCAATTGTTGTACAGTCTGTTCTTGCTGTTTCAGAAAAAGAAGGTGAAATTTACAGTGTTGATATTGATGATATTAAGGTAGAAAAGAAGGCTGGAGGCTCTATTAAAGATTCGAAGATTATACAAGGTATTGTTCTTGATAAAGAGATTGTTCATGGAGGTATGCCTCATAAAGTTACTGAAGCTAAAATTGCATTAATTAATACCGCATTAGAAATTAGCAAGACTGAAACTGATGCAAAAATTAACATTTCAAATCCTCAACAACTGAAAGCATTTCTAGATGAAGAAAATAGAATGTTAAAGACAATGGTTGACAAAGTCATTGGGTCTGGTGCCAATGTCGTTTTTTGTCAAAAAGGAATTGACGATATGGCACAACACTATCTAGCAAAAGCTGGAATAATTGCGGTTAGAAGAATTAAAGAAAGTGATCTTACAAAACTTACAAAAGCAACAGGTGGCAGAATTATTACAAACCTTGATGATCTTTTTGAAAAAGATCTAGGTGGTGCAGATGTTGTTGAAGAAAGAAAAATTGAAGAAGACAAATGGGTATTTGTCGAAGGCTGTAAACATCCAAAATCAGTTACCTTACTTCTTCGTGGAGGCTCACAGAGAGTAGTTGACGAAGTTGAACGCTCTATTCATGATGCAATAATGGTTGTAAAAGATGTAATGGAAAAACCCTCAATTGTTGCAGGTGGTGGTGCTCCTGAAACATTTGCTGCAACAAAAATAAGAAGCTGGGCAAAATCTCTAGAAGGGAGAGAACAACTAGCTGCAGAGAAATTTGCTGATGCTTTAGAATCAATTCCATTAACACTTTCTGAAAATGCTGGAATGGATCCAATTGACACACTTACAACTCTTCGCTCAAAACAACAGAAAGGAGAGAAATGGACTGGAGTTGATGTTATGAAAGGAAAAATCGCTAATATGAAATCGAGTGATATTATTGAACCACTTGCAGTTAAACTTCAAGTTGTATCTGCAGCTGCTGAAGCTGCATGCATGATTCTCAGAATTGATGATGTAATTGCTACCCAAAAATCTGCAGGCGGTCCACCTGGTGGAGGAGAAGGAGGTATGCCCGGTGGTATGCCTGGAATGGGCGGTGGTATGCCTGGAATGGGCGGAATGCCTGACATGGGCGGAATGATGTAAATCATTTTGGAAAATTTTTTCAAAAACTTATTTTATAATTATATTTGCAAACAACATTGAATAAAACATCATCCAAAATTCTTACTGGATCCAAGTACGTTTACCTAGTTGTATTTTTTGCATTACTTTCTGGATTATTTTATCCATTAATTAACAACACAAGTTTTAATACTGTAATTATTGGAGTTTTGATATTATTTGTGGGTCTTGCAGGTGGGATCTTGTTGTATAGATCTACTCAATTTGAAAGGAGAAGAGGAATCTTTGAGGGTACAAGTGGAATCATAGTATACAGATCCATCATACCTGTAACATCTGATAAGAAGAGAATGATGTTTCTAGTAGGAGGATTTACTTTGATAATAATTTCATTATACTATATCATTCAACTTACTGGAAGAGCCTAAACATCAAAGTATAGATAAAATTCATGTGGGTGTGGTCTAATAGCTATTTCACGTTGATCTCTTCTTTCTAATTCTATAATCTTGTCAATTACATCATTCGTGTAAATTGGATTAAGGAATTTTCTATCACTTTCCAACTCATCTAATGCTTCACCCAAACTTTTTGGAAGAACACCAATCCCTTTTTTAGCTCTGTCTGATTTAGTCATCTTAAAAATATCCTCACGGACTTGATCTCCAGGATCCATCTTCTTTTTGATTCCATCCAATCCAGCTGATGTTACTGCAGCAAACACAAGATATGGATTAGATGAAGGATCAGGAGCTCTAAACTCTAGTCTTTTTAGATATGCGTATCCCTTTCCTGTGAGATGCTTTGGAACTCTAACAATAGCAGAACGGTTTCCTGAACTCCATGCAATGTATGCTGGAGCCTCATATCCAGGTACAAGTCTATGGTATGAATTAGTAGTAGGATTACAAATTGCTGATAATGCTTTGGCATGACTAATGATTCCACCGCAAAAATATCTTCCAGTTTGACTTAATTCAATTTCGTCGTCTGGATCATAAAATATATTTTCATTTCCTTTCCATAGGCTAACATTAACGTGCATTCCAGAACCTGAGTCCATCGCAATTGGTTTTGGCATCATTGTTGCAACCTTTCCATATTTCTGTGCAACATTTCTGATAACATACTTGTAGGTTTGTGCAGCATCTGCAGCATTTGTCAGGCGATCATATCTGATGTCAATCTCACATTGTCCTGCAGTTGCAACTTCATGATGATGATTATCACATAATATTCCAAAATCATTATTCAAAATATTCACGCATTCATTTCTGTATGGTGTAAGAGTGTCTGATGGTGTACTAGGATAGTATCCTTCTTGTAATCCCATTGGATATCCACCTCCATCTTGACTCCATGGAGCCTCTACTGATTCAATTGAATAAGACTGTCCTTTGTATGGTGTTAGAACATCCCAATGTACCTTATCAAAAACAAAGAATTCCACCTCTGGACCCCAATTACTAGAATCATATCCCTGAGATTTGATATATTGCTCAGCTTTTTGAGAAATTCCTCTTGGGTCTCTAGATAATCTTCCTCTATCCTCTCCCCAAAAAATATCACAAAGAAGTCTAGCTGTTTTATTTTCAGTCATCCAAGGAATTATTGCAAATGAATTTGGATCTGGCTTTAGAAGTAGATCTGAATCATTAATGCTGGTAAATCCAACAATTGACGAACCATCCAATTTAGGTAATCCATCTCTCATTTGTTCAGGAGTAAATGTAACTGCTGAAATTGTTGTATGATGAAAATGACCTGTAAGACCAGTAAATTGTAGATCGATAAACTGAATACCTTCGTGTTGAATTCTAGAGAAAACTTCATCAGGCGAATATGTTACTTGAATTGCTTTTCCATTACTAACTTTATACGGCAATTTTTTACTTCAATCAAACACAAATACACGCAGCATTTAAGGATTAGGTAAGAAATGTCTGAACCAAATCAAATCGATATCAATTCTTTACATCATACAGTTTTACAAGAAACTGAAAATGATTCTATATTAGAAATTGATCCAAACTTTTACAGAAATCTCTCCGAGTTTATCGGAAATTTAAAAAAACAAGAATTTGATGGCGTAGAAAGTAAAATCAAAGATGCTTTGATAGAAATGGCAACAGAACTAACATCATTACTGATCAATATTAGACTAGAGAAAATTTCTAAATCTGAAGATATTAAATTTGAAAACCTTCTAGATGAAGAAAAATTCATTTTAGATTCACAAGAGGAACAAAGAGAAAGGATTGAAATGATTCTTTCAGCAACAATTAATGGGAAATCAAAATTTCTTGAATCACTAGCACAAAATCATAAAACAAAGAGAGTTGTCATCAGATTTCTCAAAGAAGTAGAAGAAATTGTGGGTGCCGATCTTGAAAAATATGGTCCTTTTAAAACTGAAGATATTGCTACAATTCCATATGAAAATGCTCAAGCCTTAATTGCCAAAAATGCTGCAACTAAAATTCGTTGGGATGACTAGATAAAAATTATACCTGTTTTATTCTCATAATACATGTCTCATACAGGCGTTGAAGTATTTGATTTTTTATTATTTTCAATTTATCCAGTATTTGGAATTCTTGCCATTGAACTAATTAGCAGATTAATCAAAGCCCCAAAATGGATTAAACTATGGGTACAAGCAGCTGTGTCAATCGGTTTCGGAGTTTACTATTGGTTTATTTTGCCTGCACCACAAAATTTTCCATTAACTGCACTGGTGATGTTTGTACTTGCTATTGCTCTAATTTATCAAGGTAGACGTGCAAAAATTTCTCCTGAAAAGAGCCCTTATTGATTTTAAGATCTTCCAAAAATTCGTTTAAAAATATTTGGTTTGTTTGTTCCTCCATCTCGTATGATTTTTTTCTCACCAAATTTTTTTGCTCGAATAAGACTGAGTTTTACACATCTATGCTCTTCTGGAAGTCTATGCTCTGCACAAAACGGATCCTTACAATAATTACAATGAAAGGGCATATCTGTCATATCTCCACAATAAGCACATTTTTCAGATAACACAATTTGATTTACCATTTTTCATTTAATAAAGTTGCCAGCAGTTTTCTTAAAACTTGGAATTTTTTAACGTCTAAACATTTTTACGATGTTGAAATTAAGTGCGTTTAAGCGATTTAGATGATTAAAGATAAAGTAGCAATAATTACGGGAGCAAGTAGCGGCATAGGATATGCTACTGCTTTGGCACTATCAAAAGCAGGTGCAAAAGTTGCTATAGGTGCTAGAAGAGTTGACAGATTAGAAGAACTAGCAAAAAAGATCTCTGCTGATGGCGGTGAAGTATTTTATCAAAAATTAGATGTCACACAAAGATCAGAATGTGAAAATTTTGCTAAAGCAGTTTTAGAAAAATGGGGCTCCATTGACATTCTTGTAAATAATGCCGGCTTGATGCCTTTGAGCCTCTTCAAAAGCCTCAAGGTAGATGAATGGGATAGAATGATTGATGTGAATATCAAAGGTGTGTTGTATTGTACAGGCTCAGTAATTTTACATATGAAAGAAAAAAAATCTGGCCACATTGTAAATATTTCATCTGTTGCTGGAAGAACTGTTTTTCCAACTGGTACTGTTTATTGTGCAACAAAACATGCAATTACAGCATTTAGTGAGGGATTAAGACAAGAATTTAGTGCACGTTCAAATATTCGAGTAACTAGTATTGAACCTGGAGTTGTAGCAACAGAACTTACTGACACAATTACTGATGAATCTTTGCAGGGATTTATTGAAAATGCAAAAAAAATGGAAACACTACAAGCAAAAGATATTGCAAATGCAATTTTGTATGCAGTTGAATCTCCATCTCACGTTAATGTTAATGAAGTTTTGATAAGACCTACAACACAAGAACGCTAAGTTGACAAACATTCCACACGTTGTTATTTTAGGAGGAGGCTTTGGTGGTCTCTCTGCTGCCAATGAATTAAGAAATTCTCTATCTACTTCACAAGTAAAAATCACTGTAATAGATAAAAAAGACTGGTTTATGGTAGGATTTGCAAAATTATGGATAATTAATGGAACTCGAACTTTTGAAAACTCTATTGGCTCATTAAATGAGCTAGCAAAAAAAGAAATCAATTTCATAAAAGATGAAATCTTAACAATTGATCTTCAAAACAAAAATGTAAAAACTACATCCAAAAATTTCTCGTATGATTTTCTAATAATCTCTATGGGAGCTGTTTTAGCTCCTCAAAAAATTCCAGGATTAATAGAAAATGGGTTCAATCTATATGATCACAATCATCTCTCAGAAATCCATGATAGACTTGAGAGTATAGAGTCTGGGAAAATTGCAATATCAATAATGGGAATGCCTTACAAGTGTCCGCCAGCACCATTTGAGGCTAGCTTGCTAATAGACGCCATGCTTAGAAAAAGAGGAATACGTGATTCTGTACAAATTGACTTTTACAGTCCAGCTCCTATTACTTTACCAGCAGCTGGTCCTGAGGTAAGTAAACAAATTCTTGATCTAGTAAATTCTGAAAAAATTACTTTCCATAATTCTTGTAAAATAAAATCTGTTGAATCCAAAAAACTAATTTTTGAAAATAGTGAAGCTGATTTTGATTTACTTTTGGCTGTTCCACCACATATTGCTCCAAAAGTAATCTATGATTCCGGATTAGCAAAAGAGCCAGGATTTATCCCAATAGACAGAGACTGTAAAACACCCTTTGAAAATGTCTTTGCTGTAGGCGATGTTACTATCTTATCAGTTACTGAAACTATGGCAGTTCCAAAGGCAGGAATTTTTGCAGAAGGAGAAGGCATCACAGTTGCAAAAAACATTATTTCAAAAATTCAATCCAAAGAAGAATTCGAATTATTTGATGGGAAAGGCGGTTGTTTTATAGAATCAGGTAGAGATACAGCATCTGTTCTTGATGTTGACATGTTTTCAAATTCAAAACCTTCAACAAAACTTACAGAGTCAACTTCTGATAATCTCTCTAAAAAACTAGAATTTGAAAAAGAAAGACTATCAAAATGGCTATAATTTATTCTCCTTATCTTTTCCTTTTGCAAGATGTTCTAAGATAGCTTTCATTTCAACAGCTAAATCTTGTGGATTATTTGATAGATTCAATTTTTCAGTAATATTATTTTTAAAATCTTCATCTCGCATTTCGATACTTCTTTTTTGAACACAATCTAAATGATCTTGATCAGTAGCAGAAATTTTATGACAAATATTACAAATCTTCATGATTTTCATTAATCAATACGACGATTTAATAATTTCATTTTGTGCCTGTGAGACAAGGGATCGTCGTCTAGCTTGGTATGATACTAGTCTGGGGGACTAGTGGTCGCAGGTTCAAATCCTGCCGGTCCCATTATAATTTTAAAATTTCCAATAATTTTTCAAAACTTTCTTGTGTTTTTCCTTGTTTGTATTGTTTTAAGATCTTAATGATCTTCTCTTTAGGTGGATTTTTGTAAATTTTTTGAGTTTTTTTTGCAATCCCTGATCCAATAAAAATTGCTTGAGTAACTGATGTAACATTTGATGGTCTTCGATTAGTACTAGAACTCTCAAAATCGATTAAGGTTGATTTTGTTTTTCCTACAATGACATGTTTTGAAATATTACTTAGTTCACCATGATCAAAACCAATTTGGTCTAATCTATAACAATCTTCTAAAATTTTTCTGACTGTAGATTTTAGTTTCTTTGCACTGCCTTTTCCTTTTAAGGTATTTACCCACTCAATGATCTTAATTCCTTCAAGATACTCCATAACTAAGAAATTTTTACTAGCAACAAACATTTTTGGTCCAACATTTACTGTATTTACTAATTTCAGCAATACTGCTTCATTTCTCATTTCATTTCTTGGCGAATCTGTTCTTCTAATTTTTAGCGCAACCTGTTTGCTACCTTTTTTTGCTAAAACTACAACTCCAACATATCCTTTTCCTAAAATTGCTAACTTTCCAAGTGTAGTAGGACCTGTTAACGAAATTGATTTAATTTTTAATTTCTCTAATTCATTAATTCTTGATCTAATTTGACGACTAGTAGCCTTTGGGTATCCAAGAATTTTTGAGTATGGTTCATCAGCAAATTTCTTAATTGAAATGAAGGAGTATGTCATCTGTTGAAATCAGCTCACTTGCAGCCTCTTTAATTGATTTGCTTAAAATTTTGTTTCCTAATGAAACCTTGTAACCTCGTTTGAAATCACTTTGTAGACCTTTTGGTATATCTGTTCGAAGATTTTTTTTCAAAAATTCTGTCATAAATTTAACTGCTTCAGTATGTTTTCTTTTTTGTAACGAAATTATTTTTTTATTATTTCCAATCCACATTAATTCTGTATTTCTAAGATTTTTAGAAATGAAACTCTTGGAACTACTTTCTCTAAAAAATTCTGGTCCATTTTTTATATATATTTCTGGAATTTTTGTAGACTCTAACAAGAAAAATAGATAGACCTCTTTTTGTTGATCTGTATGAGGTTTACTTCTTAATACATTGAATCCACCTAATTCTAATTGAGTGGACAATGATGAAGTGGCTCTTTTAATTTGTCCCCATATTATATCTGGACTTCTAATTTTAAAGTCGAATTTTATCACTAACAAATTTTCCCAATGTTTCTTTGAAATTGTTGATTTTTTGTTCTTGAAGAATTTTAATGCAGGTTTTTCTTTAAAAGCCATAGAAAGAAGAATAAATTTTCCAATATTTTCATCAGAAATTGCTGCAGCTAAGTTTCTATTACTATCAATTGGGTCTATGATCACTATTGATGTGTTAAATTTCTTTGAAGTCTTTCCAAGAATTTGATTTTCTTTAACTTCTGATATTGATTTAATTACATTTCCAAAACTTCCAAAATGTAAGATTAAAACTTCTGAAACGTAACCACTAAATCCTTGCTTTGCAATTTCGGCCCCATAAATTCCATTTGACTTGAAAAATGTTTTTAGAATTCTAACTTCGTTTCTCATTTTGGATGTTAATGATTTTCCCATGAATTTTGTATGAAACGGAGATCTATCCGCAGCACTTTTCCATTCTCCATTTTTTACATCATAAAATGGCACAACATTGATCATAGTATTCTTAATTTTAGCCTCAACATACGGATGCTCAGAATATCTAACATAAGGAGAATATCCTTTCAATGATTCAAAACCAATTTTTTTTGAGATTTTTTCAAATTTTTCTTCTGACGTGGATTCTTTGAATCTGATAAAAATATCTACATCTGCATCTTTTGATAACCAAGTACCTTTTGCAAATGAACCCCCAAATTCTAATCCTGTTACTTCTGGAAATTTTCTAATTTCTTTTTTAACTAATTTAAACGCTAATTCAGCAATATGGTTTTTTGATTTTTCCATTGCTTTTGATGGAATAACAATCCTGGAAACTTTGGAAATAATTTGTTTCATTTTACTGCTTTAATCTCCTCTAAATCAAAATAGACTGGTCCATCTGATGTAAGTTCACTTTTTTTCAATTTGAGATTAGTAACTTCTTGCATTCCAAAATCTATTGTTTTCTGGCTGTCCAATTCAGTTGTTATGTCTCCAACCTTCTTTTTAATTCTAAATATTGTGATATGAGGTTTGAATGGCTTATCTGAAAAAAATCCTAAAGGTTCTAATGCTTTTTCAACTTTTTTTGATAATTGAATTAGCATATTTCCTCCATCATTATCTGTTCCAACCCAAACTACTCTTGGAAATTTAGGTTTAGGAAATACACCTACTCCTTTCAAGTTTACATTAAAACTTGAAAATTCAATCTTACGAAGGGCTTGGATAATTTTTTGTGAGACCTCCTCTGAAATTTCACCTAGAAATTGTAAAGTAAAATGAAAATTTTTTGGTTCTACAGGTTTTGCATTAATATTAACTTTAGTTTGAAATTTTTTTATGGAATTAATAATATCACCATTTGAGATTTCAACCGCTACAAAAGTTCGCATATAACATTCTTTCAAGTATCTTTATAATAATTTCCGGTAGCTTCATAGACCAGCCTCTTTTTTGATATGTGTTGACAAAACTAATTGTATGCTTAACAGGTATGCCTGGGGCTGGTAAATCTACTATTGCTGAAGGGTTGGAGCCTAAAGGATATGACATTATCAATATGGGAAATGCAGTTAGAGTAGAAGCAACTAAAAAAAACTTAGAACCAACCAGATCTAATCTTGGAAAACTAATGCTTGAGCTTAGGAAAAAAAATGGTCCTGGTGCAATAGCTGAATTAATTACACCACAAATAGAATCCTCTACGGCAGATGTCATACTAATTGATGGAGTAAGATCCAATGATGAGATACAAGTTCTTAGAAAATTTGGTAGTGTAAAACTACTAGCAATTCATGCATCAGCTGATACTAGATTTAATTTTTTACAAAAAAGAGGAAGATCAGATGATCCTCAAACAAAAGATCACTTTCAAGAAAGAGATAACCGTGAATTAAGTATTGGAATTAGTAATTCAATTGCGTTATCTAATGACACAATATCAAATACTGGTTTAACGAAAGACGAGTTAATAGAAGCCGCCTTTAAGATCATTCAAAGTTGGATAGAATGAAAATTCCAAATATTAGTTGCAAAATAGAAATATTTTGTTCAGTAAATCCCTCTGAGGATCCAAAAAAAATCCAAAAAGCAATTTCAAATGTTTTTCCATACTCAACTATAAAAACTGAAAATTCTTCAATTAGTTTTCAAACTAATGATCTGAAGTCTTTAGAAAAGATTTACGAAACGATTCACGCAAAACAATCTCAAAAAATCTATAGACGTAATCTTGAAAAAAATTTAGAAAATGATACTACTTGGTTTTATCTAAATAAACAAGCAGCATTTGTTGAAAAAATAGCAATTTGTGAAAAAGCAGACGAATCTCCTCTAGGACCAATTAAAGTAATTCTTACTTCAGTTTATATAGATAAAATAATAGACTGGATTGTTTCTAGGTGTGATGAAACTTAGCTAAGAAAATTCAATCATTCTTGAATATTTTTTTCAGTTAGAATCTAAAATTCTTTTTTTATAAATTAACTATATGTTCATAAAACTAGCCATAATAGGTTCGATTTTATTAGTAGCCGTAATCGTGTTTCCAAATGAAATTTATCAATTATTCCCTGAAGCTTCCTCAAATGTAATAAATGATCTAGAGAAAATAAAAGATGATGCCATTCAAAAAACAGGAACAACCATTGAGCAAGGTGGCAAACTCGTTAATAATCAAGTTAAAGATTTCACTGAAAGCTCAACTGAAAGTATATTCGAAAGTATATCAGAGAGTATCAACGATTTTAGTGAATCCATACTACAAACTATAGGATTTGCTGGTATCTTAGGAGATGATCAAACTAATAATGAATCTCTGGATTAAAGCAGCTCATCAACAACTGGAACATATTCAGCAACAGAATCACCTTTTAGTACTAAAGCATCAGGCGAACAAACAATACAAACATTTGAAACACTATCACTCAAATTTACCCAACAATCAAATGATAATATTATGCTCCGCTATGAAGATACTTCAGGAAAAACAATTAGCGTTACTGTAACTTTACGAACAACTGAAAAAGAACTCTTCACAGGAATTTTTTATTCCTCAATGTTTGAAACATTTGTACAGGATGTAACACAAACATCTTATTTTATTGATATGGTAATAGAACATGAAGAATATGGAACAATTTCTTCATCTGTATTTAATCCTGTAGATAGTCCTGATACTATAATTAATTGAGTATTCTCCAAATCTTAATTATCTACTTTGCTAAAAACTGAAACCAGTTCAGGTAAAGTAACTGCACTTGTATTTCTTATAACTAAATCCATCTCTGATGACATTTCAGTATCTTCTGGATTGATTTCTATCAATATTGCATTATTTTGTTTTGCATAGATTGGTAGTGTATTTGCTGGTGATACAACAAGAGATGTGCCGGCAATTATCATTAAATCACATTCATTTGCAAAAATTATGGCTTTTTGCCATACATCTTGTGGTAGAGATTCTCCAAACCAGACAACATCAGGCCTAAGTATATTTCCACACTCACATAATGGTGGAATCTCAGAATATTCAGTCATTATTTCATCTTTAAAATCACAAACTGAACACTTAATCTTTACAATACTTCCATGTAACTCCAACACCTCCGAACTTCCCGCCTTTTGATGAAGACCATCAATGTTCTGTGTTAAAACCGCGACTTTGGTATATTTTTCAAGTTCAGCAATTGCTTTGTGACCTAAGTTTGGTTGTGCAGCAAAGATATTCATTCTTCTTTCATTATACCATTCCCAAACCAATTTTGGATTATCATAAAACGCATCAATTGTAGCTAATTTCATTACATCATAGTCTCTCCACAGTCCATCTTTTCCTCTAAATGTAGGTATCCCACTTTCTTGTGATATCCCAGCACCTGTAACAAATACAATTTTTTTAATGTCTTTAATATGATCTTTAATTAACTCAAACATTTTCATTTAATTTCTATTTCTAAAAGATCTCTTGCAGTTATTACTGAATTATGAATTTCTTGTGCTTCTCTCAAATGTCCATCTTCATCTTTGTATCTAGCTGAAAAATGTGTTAGAACTAAATTTTTTACTTTTGCATTTTTTCCTAAAGTTGCAGCTTGTTTTGCAGTAGAATGACATGTATCTTGTGCTCTTTGTTTTTCTTCATCAAGAAATGTAGAATCAAATACAAGATAATCACATTCCTCAAAAAATTTTTCTAATTCTTTAGTAGGCATTGTATCACCTGAAATTCCTATTTTTTTACCTGAACGTTTTTCTCCTAATACCTGATCCGGTCTAATTTTTTTTCCGTTAACAATAATTTCATTTCCACTTTGTAATTTATTCCATAATTCGCCTTCAGGTATGCCTAATTCCTTAGCTTTTTCAACATTGAATCTTCCAGGCTTATCTTTTTCTTCAAATAGATATGAAAATGCAGTAACTGAATGATTAGCTTTGCATGCATACATTGAAAATTTTTTATTCTCAAGAATTTTTCCTTCTTTGATAATAGTAATTAAAACAGGAAATGATAATCCAAAATTTAATATTTTGATATTTGCTGCAATGAATTCATCAATTCCACTTGGACCAAAAATTTCCAAAGTTTCAGTTCTCTTTTGCATAGACATTGTTTGTAATAATCCTAGAATTCCTACACAGTGATCTCCATGTAGATGTGTAACAAAAATTTTCATCTTCTTATTCCATCCCAAACCTGATTTCATATAGGAAATTTGTGTGGCTTCTCCTGCATCAAACATTAAGATCTCCCCTTCTCTTTCTAAACAAATACAAGACAGTCCTCTGTTTTCAGTAGGTTGAGATGCTGATGTTCCTAAGAATACAAGTTTCATTTAATCAAAATTGTCCTTGTCAAGCTTTTATGCCTATAGATTTCATATTTCTTTAATCCACTTAACTTCAAATCACTTTCCAATTCTTTTTTGTACATAATTGCTATTCTCTTACGTTTGGGCAGAATTGAGAAAAATTTCTTTAGAATCTCTTCTGGCTTTACTGATGCTTTTGATGCTCTTCCGTATGGCAAGTCAGTGACAATTCCATCAAACTTTCCAGAAATTTTTGATAATTCTTGAAAATCTGACTTGAAAACCTTTGATTTGTATCCATTTGCCTTGAGATTTTCTTTTGAAATCTTGTACATTTTTTCGTCAAAATCAAATCCAATTGCATGGATGCCCATGGATTCAGCCTCTAAAAGAGTTGTACCAGTGCCACAAAATGGATCACATACAGTTTCCCCCTTTTTTAATCCAGTCAAGTTAATCATTACTCTTGTTAACTTCCAGTCTAATTCATGAGGGTGATTTTTGATCTTTTTTGGCCTGCTTTCTTCTTTGATTCGTGTAGAAAATCCAAAAAAACTTTCTTCATCAGTAAAAATTAGATATATTGTCATATCAGGATCCTCTAATTTTACTTTTGCATGAGAAAATTTTGATATCATATCACCCATAGATCTTTCTAATTCTGGAATATTCAATTGCTTTGATGATAAATTAATTATTCTGCAAACAAAGGTATTTGCATTTTTTAGCACTTGAAAATTATCATCATCTAAAAATAATCCCGACATCTTACGCAATATTTGTCCAGAAACTTTAACAAACGAAGCACGTTTTGCAATTTCATTCCAATTTGTTTTAGATTGAATGATTATTAAATTAGAAATTATTTTAGCTTTAGCAAACCTATCGTATGTTTTTGATATTGCAATTATTTCATCACTTGCAAGCTCTAGATAATCTTTAGATAAAATAAAAAAACTTTCAGGCATTACATTATTGCCAGTGCAATTGTATTAGAAACATCAACGATTGATGTTTTACTTGGAATTGTGTTTGCACAAACAATCATTGTAACACCTGCCTTTCTTATCTTTTTTTCTGCATCGTTCATTAAAAGAGCATGTGTACATGCAACATATACTCTCTTACATTTTTGTTTTTTAAGAAATTGTGTAGCCTTGATTATACTTCCTCCCGTACTTATCATATCATCAACTAAAATCAGATCTCTATCAGCAACTTTATCTGTATTTTTTGTTTTAATTTGCACTTTGCCTGTTTTTCTATCTCTCTTTTTTTCTAGTGCAATATACTCTGACTCAAATTCTTTTGCAAATTCTTTTGCTCTATCTCTTCCACCTTGATCAGGTGAAACAATCAAGGGATTTTTTAGGCTCAATTTCTTAAAATATTTTACTAGATCTGGAATTGCAGTTACATTTTTTGATTTCATATTAAAGTGCTTGAGACCAACCATACTATGGATATCAACAGTAATTATTTTTGATGCACCAGCAGCTTTAAACAATTTCCCAAGAACTTTCATCGTAACAATTTCACCTGGTAAAAATTCTCTATCTTGTCTTGCATATCCCATATACGGAATAACAGCTGTTACTTCTGATGATACTTCTTTAGCTTTTGAAATTAATGATAATGCTTGAATTAAATTTGTATCAACAGGTGGAAAAATTGATTTTACAACAACGGATTTTCTTTTTGATATTTTTCCCTTAAGAGTAATTTTACTTTCTCCATCAGGGAAAACTCTTACTTCTGATTTTACAAGATTAGCCTTTATCTTTCTAGATAATCTTCTTGCTAAATCTTCTGAAGACTTTCCTGAAATTACTGATAGATTACTCAACAAGAAAATGTGATTCGATGGGATTCTTAAGTTTTGAGAAGATTAATCATCTTCTGCTGCACCATCAGTCTTTTTGGTGCCATACTTCTTAACCACTTTGTTACGCATTTCATCGAATTTTCCAATTTCTTTTGCTTCTCTTTTCTCATCACCTTGGTATACCGTTCGGATAGGCCATGGAATTCTAATGTCATACTTTTTGAACTCTTCGTACATGATGATTCGCATTTCACTTTTCATTCTAAACTGAGAACCATAATCTCGCACAAACACTCTGAGTCCAAAATCAAGTGCTGAATCGTTAAAATTGTTAAATCTTACAACAGGATCACCTATATCTTCGTATAATTCTTTATCACATCCACAACTTGGTTGGTGTTTATCAAGATACGGACATCTATTCTGTCTGGCTAGATGTTTACCCTCTCCATCCTTAACTTCTATCATGGCACGTTTACCTATCTTAATTAGAATTGCTTCTACTTGCACAGGATCATTAAGATATGAAACTCCAACATCAATAGAGGCAGGAACAAGCTTGAATTCTTTAGTAAAATTGATTATTTCTTCTGAGACGATTTGTTTTGTGGGAATAATTGCCAAAGACTCGTTAAGACCATGTCTGATATAGGTTACTCTAGGTGTAATTTTGTATACTAGACCGTTGTAACCACTAGGCAAAGTTACCCTATCACCTACTTTGATAACCTTGTCTTTCTTTATCATGATATATGCAAAGTAGTTTTCCATTGTTTCTTTAAGTGCGAGTCCTATACCAAGTGCAAGTCCTCCAGTGGCCGTTGCCAAAACCACCAAGTCTACTCCCCACCATGTAATTATACCAAGTATTGTAGCAAGAAAAATTCCTATAGGAAGAACTTGTTTTGCAGATCTTGGAACTCCTTCTTTTTGTTTCCTTGCATATCCTGGTGGTCTCGAACTTGGAATTATTGGTTCATAGTTATTTTGTCTCTTCTGTTCTCGCCACCTATCTATAGGATAAATTTCTTCTGGCACACGTCCTGGTCTTAGTTTTTGCCCTGTCTGGTTTTTTCCAGTTATACAATTTTCATAATATTTTTCATACTTCACTCTCTCTGATTTTTTCCATTCTACAAATGGTTCATCTACTAGTTTATCATAACTGCCAACAGGTAAACCCACGGAAGTGCGATATTTTTCAAGAAATTTTAGACCATCCTCTGTTTGGATATACTTTTGAAATTCATCATCTTTCATGTCGAAAGGAGTTGTTTGAGGTGGACTCCACTTGAAGCATTTGTAGAATAATCCATCATCGTCTATAAATCCTCGTTTGTCATTCCACATTTCATAATCTTCTCTTTCCAGAATAGATTTGTCACGTTTTGCTAAAGCAATTGGAACTAAGTGTGATATTGTCCAACCAATTACAAGTATGTTAATAGAATTAAGAATTTTTGCAAATTTTTCAGCAGGATCTGATACATTTACATCCAAAGCTGGATTCTCTGCATCAAATAGTTCAGTAGTTTGTATGTATACATTAATGGATGATACTAGAACTATTGCAAAAAATGGTAGTATTGCCTTGCGAACAAATCTAGAAGCATCTGGTCGAGTATAGTTGAATTTTTGAGATAAAATCCAATGAGAAAATTTACGGTAAACTATTCCAATAATTACCAAACCAATGATTAAAAGAACAAAGGCTATCTGAAGAGACTCTGAAGAAGCCAGAAGTTGAGGTATTGTTTCAAATTCTCCTATAGAAACCTGTGTAACTTCTTCCTCAGCCATATCTACTCCATTAAATCACAGTTTAATATAGAATACAAAGTTAACTTCTATTATCATTATTGATTGAAATTTTTATCAAACTTTTATTAAATTTAAAAATTTTCATGCGTAAAAAGCCTGTAACTTTTATCAAGGACTAATGTTTAATTTACTAAATGACCTATCAAGAATCAATTTGGGATGATTCACCATCACTAAAATCATATACATTATCAAACTTTCGTCAGCTCCCACAAATTCAGAATCTTTCAGAAGAAACTCGATTTGAGATGGAAGTTGTAGGAAATGTTTTACCATTTAAAGCAAACAACTATGTTGTTGAACAATTAATTGATTGGAACAATATCCCAAATGATCCAATGTATGTTTTAACTTTTCCACAAAAAGGAATGTTGAAACCAGAACATTATAAAAAAATGGCAACTCTTTTAAAAAATAATCCTGATAAAAAAGAAATTGCGTCTGTTGCAAATGAAATTCGTTTACAACTAAATCCGCATCCAGCAGGACAAATGGAACTTAATGTACCAACACTAAAGGATGGAACCAAGTTGTATGGTATGCAACATAAGTACAAGGAAACCTGTCTTTTCTTTCCTAGTCAAAGTCAAACTTGTCATGCATATTGTACTTTTTGTTTCAGATGGCCACAATTTGTTGGAATGGATGAAATGAAATTTGCAATGCGAGAGGGCGAACAACTTGTTCAATACCTTGTAGAACATCCAGAGATCAGTGATGTACTCTTTACAGGGGGTGATCCAATGATTATGAAAGCCAAAGTATTTTCAACATATATTGATGTTTTAATTGATGCAAAACTTCCAAATCTTAAAACAATCAGAATTGGAACAAAAGCTCTATCTTATTGGCCTTACAAATTTTTAACAGATCCTGATTCTCAAGAAATGTTAGATATTTTTAGAAAGATTACTGACAATGGATTACATCTTGCATTTATGGCGCACTTTAATCATTTGAATGAATTATTAACAGATTCTTTAAAAAATGCAATTCAACAAGTGAGGACAACCGGTGCACAAATTAGAACTCAATCTCCTCTTTTAGCACATATTAACGACGATTCAGCAATGTGGGCAAAAATGTGGAGTAAACAAGTTCAGTTGGGATGTATTCCATATTACATGTTTGTCGTTAGAGATACTGGTGCTCAACACTACTTTGGAGTTCCTCTAGTAAAGGCATATGAAATTTTCAGAAAAGCCTATTCTTCAGTAAGTGGATTGGCAAGAACTGTTCGTGGACCTAGTATGTCTGCAACTCCAGGAAAAGTACACGTTATTGGCACTGCAACTCTAAATAATCAGAGGGTAATTGTTTTGAGATTTTTGCAGGGCAGAAACCCTGACTGGGTACAAATTCCATTTTTTGCAAAATATGATGAGAATGCAATTTGGTTAGACGATCTAAAACCTGCACTTACTGAAAAATTCTTCTTTGATGAAGAAATGAAAAATTACAAAACAACTAATCCATTTGACGATTATCCAGAATCTTAGAATTTATCATGGTGTAATAACCTACAAGTATAGGAATTATGAAAAATTAACCTAGTTGATGTAAATATGGTAGAAAGCAATTATGATATTTTAGGAATTGTGGAAGGTTCAACTAAGAAAGAAACTCGAAATGCATTTAGACGATTAGCATTACAATTTCATTCAGATCGTGGTGGGGAAAATGAACAATTCATAAAAATAAAACAAGCATATGAAGATCTCAAAATTGGTAAAAAATATCCTGATACATACATTGAAAAAATAAGAAACTCGAGAGTGTTTTCTGGTGATACTGAAGCTGAAGTTAGAAGAAAGAATCAGATTCTAGGTCAGCAACTATCAAAAGAAATGAAAACTGCTGAAGAATGGGCAGCAGCTTTGAATAGATCAAACTTGACTGCAACAAGATTATTTGGATCAAAAACTCTTGGAGAAATTGAGCTAGAAAGAAAAGCAAACGGTGCTCTATCAATCAAAGGAAATTTCATGGCTGGAAATCTAACATATGATGGCTCAATAGTTATGCAGGGAAGTATAACTAGTCCATCTTGGACACAAGAATTTAGAACAAACATACATCTGACTAAAGGTGATTTCAAATTTATTAATCCTTTAGAAACTAAATACAAAATTGAGAATGGTGCTAGAATTATTGCAGATAATGGAGATATTATAATAGGAAATGTCTTTGGTAGAAAATATAGAGTTGAAGATCCAGAAGGAAGGGTTGGCATTTTTAAGATTCAAGAATACAAAACATACATTTCAGCCCCAAATGGAAAAATTATTGCTGAAAATGCAGTAAACACTGTTTTACTTGATGCTAATACAATAATTATTCTTAATGTTGAAGATGATGTAACACTTTCTGCACGTGAAATTTTATTTTATGGAGGAAAATTTACCCATGATTCTGTAATTGAATTGAAACAAGGTGGTTCAATACGATTTTTTGAAAACTTTTCAATTCAAGGATTAAGTGGTGATGCAATAATCAAACTTGAAAACGGTAAAAAAATTCAATTATTCGATCTAAAAACCAAAAAAATCAAAGATTTAGCTGATGAATTTATATCTAACAAGGAGACTTTTGGAAAAAATGCAACTATGGTTGGATATGGATTTACAATTACATATGACATGCTAGATAACCTTTCAAAGAAACTAAATAAAAAACAAAAAAGTAGTTGGGCATCAAAATTTGGTTTTTCTAAAAATTAATCAATACAATTGCTAAAAATAACCTGGTGCTGTAAAAATCTAAAATAATAAAAAGAAATGAAAAAATGATTGAACTAATCTAATCGATTAATTCGGTCCAACCTTTAACGAAGACTGAGTCCTTGTATAGTGGAACTGGTTGTCCAACAGTAAAGTCCATTGGTCTCATCCAAAAGATTGCTTTTGTTGGGCATACACCTATGCATGCACCATCTGTGATACATCTTTCTGGATAAAATACAAATGCTTTACCTCTTTTCCAGCCTTCAACTGGTTTTACTCTAAGGACATCTGGACCAAGAGTTGTACAGATTTCTACACATAGTGCACAACCTATACACATCTGTTCACTGATGTCTGGAAGTATTGCTACTGGCATTATGAAAAATTTTATGATTTTTGGCTTAATATAACTTGCCTCAAAAATGTCTCTTATAACGCCGTTTCACTTTTTGATCGCAAAAAATCAAAATCAATGCTTTTCTTGTTCTATTTTGAATATCTTTGAACTTGCATCCATATCTTCAAGAATACTTATGACTAAATTATTTTCAATTTTTTTAAGTAAATAAATTCCTGTTTTTTTTGATTTTATGATCTGTTTTCCTCCTGGTGATAATATCCACCCATTATCTTCTTTCTTTCTTGCCATCGCAGTTATAACAACAGATGAACTTGTTTTTCTTCCAACAGATGAGAGTAACATAATACATGAATTGATGAATCTAGCAGATTCAAGATCATCAAACATATTGTAAACTCCATTGAACGAATCAATTACAACTAGGAATCTCTTCTTTGATACTTTACTTATGATTTCTGATAATTTTTCTCTCCAACTTGTTTTATTAGGATGAAAAATTATTACATTGTTTTTTTTCTGAATCATTCCAGATTCAACATATCCAGTATAAAGTAAATCCATATCTACAAAAATTATTGGACTTTCGCTGGAGTTGATTAGTCTGTTAAGAAATTCTGCTTTATGAAAAGTGTCTGAACATAACACAATGCTTGGAATGTTCTTCCCAAATTCATTTTGAATATGTGTTAAACTATTATCTAAAATCTGCTCAGGACTTTTATTCAACACCACTTTAGCATTTTACAGATATAATAATGAATTTAGTATCAAAAGATATTTCAAGTGATTTTCCTAATTCAGGCAAAATCTATCTAAACAATGCATCAGTCTCTCTAATGCCTTCTCAGAGCATTGAAGCCATGAAAGAGTTTCTAATCTCATACAATTCAATTGGACCAGATTCTAAGGATTCAGAAACATTTGTTACTGAGAAAATACGCAACGTAAGAAAAATAATTGCAAAAATTATCTCCTGTCAACCTGATGAAGTTGTTCTTACTCAAAGCACTACTGATGGGATCAATATTGTAGCAAATGGTCTCTCTTTTGATGCTAGTTCCAACATAATAATTCGTGGAATGACACATGAACATCATTCAAACTTTTATCCTTGGATTAAACTAAAAGAAAAAATTTCAATAAAAAATCTTCCTATAGATAGAAATGGTTTTTTCAAATTAGATGATCTAGAATCCTATATTGATGCTAACACAAAACTAGTATCGCTAAGTCATGCTCTATATAACACTGGTTCAATATTGCCTGTAGAAGAAATCGGAAATATTCTTCAAGATAGAGTTCCATTCTTTATTGATAGTGCACAAACTGTAGGATGTATAGGTGACATTGATGTATCTAAGATTAAATGTAATTTCATGTCATTTAACGGCTCCAAATGGCTCTGTGGTCCAATGGGAACTGGTTTGTTTTACTGTAATAGAAAATCAAGCGAATTATTAGAACCAATGACAATTGGTGGTGAATCTGCAATAATTTATGATGACACAAATCTTGCTTTCAAAGAACTACCAGACAAATTTCAAACTGGTTTTAGAAATTATGTAGGAATAGTTGGATTAGAATCATCTATAATCTACTTGCTAAACTTTGGGTTGAAAAATATTCATGAAAAAAACCAAAACCTGTCAAATCTTTTTAGAGAAGAATTATCAAAAATCCCAAATGTTATTTTATATGGACCAGAAGATCCAAATGATAGAACCAGTATTGTGTCTTTTAATATTGATGGTTTTGATTCACAAGAAATAGTAGATAAACTTGAAAAACAAAATATTATTTTAGCAGTAAGAGAAATTATGGAAAAAAAGATTATACGAGCATCTCCTCACTTTTTTAACACAGAATATGAAATGCTTCAGGTTATTGATGCAATAAAGAAACTATAGGTTTTCTTGCTCTTGTATTACCATCATAGTCAATGTTGACTGAACTTTGCTGATTTTTCTGACTTTGTTAGTAATAATTGCATGTAGTTTTTCACCATCATCCGAGTACAACTTCAAAACAATATCGTATACTCCATATACTCCTTGAACCTCAAATGTGACATCTTCTTCAGCAAGAATCTGCTTAACTTCATCAATGATTGACTCATCTGATCCTAAATCAGAATTTAATAGAACATATGCAGTAGGCACAAAAAATTTTTCACCAAACAGTAATTTAATCTTTCATACTTCAAAAACTGATTAATTACCATTACGGTTTATTGGTATGAAACCAATAGATCTAACACTAACAATATCAAAATCCATTCCAATCTTTCCTGGTTCTCCAAAACCTCAATTCATTCTTTGGTCTGATCTTAAGGAGGATGGGTATAATCTTGAACTATTATTCTTAAGTTCACACACTGGAACACATCTTGATGCACCATATCATTTTGTAAAAAATGGCCTTAAAATCCACCAAATTTTACTTGATAGACTAATAGGAAAAGCTACACTAATCAAACTCCAAAAAACTAAGAATATTGCCATTACCAAATTAGATATTACTACATTTGAAAAAAGGAATGGAAAGATTCCTAATTACTTATCTGTCTTCTTCTTTACTGGATGGCAAAAAAATTTGAAAAAAGATAACTACTTCACAGAAAATCCGGGATTGACTATATCAGCAGCCAAATATCTTGCATCAAAAAAGATCAACCTAGTTGGAATAGATTCTCCAAGTATAGATCTCGGAAAAGATGAATCATTTAGCGTTCATCACATTTTGTCAAAAAATAATATTTTAATTGTTGAGAATCTAGTAAACTTGAACAAAATTTCATCAAAGGAATTTAATTTTACAATTCTTCCACTAAAGCTTAAAGATGCTACCGGTTCTCCTGTAAGAGCAATAGCATCATAATTTACTCACATACAATTCCGTAATGCTAAAAATACAGAAAATATCAATACTTTACATGAGTAAACCTGGAAATATCTGGAGAAAGGTTCATGGTAAAATAACAAAAAAACCAACTAACTTCTCTTGGCTAA